>WBZP01001281.1_pt1 | contig 31586 bp, 22 predicted proteins | sample 5204301 | NCBI WGS metagenome assembly WBZP01 (sample SAMN12412401, study PRJNA552823) | activated sludge metagenome | isolation source: activated sludge from nitrification reactor of wastewater treatment plant... | place: USA: Pennsylvania | collected 2017 | reverse complement strand
GCCTCTACATCAGGCACACCAAGGAGACAGTTTCGGAAGAAGGGCTGCGCAACAGTTCCACCAAGCTAATGCCGGCTGGTGCCGTTCTTCTGACAAGCCGTGCCACGATTGGCTTTACGGCAGTCTCTACGGTTCTGATTTGCACCAATCAGGGCTTTATCAACTTCATTTGCGGGCCTGATCTGGTGCCTGAATATCTTGCTTACTGGCTTCGCACCCAGCGGGACAAGATGATTCAGCGCGCTGGCGGAACGACCTTCAAGGAAATTGCGCGGGGCACACTTCGGAAGTTCGAGATTCCCGTCCCTCCACTCGCCGAGCAACGCCGCATCGTCGATCTGCTTTCCCGTGCCGAGGGCATCGTTCGCCTGCGCCGGGAGGCCGAGAAGAAGGCTGCCGAACTCATCCCGGCGCTGTTTCTCGACATGTTCGGCGACCCGGCGACGAATCCGAAGGGGTGGCCAGTTGTATCAGTCGGTCAGATTGCAACCTATACGCGATATGGCCCGAGGTTCCCAGATCGACAGTATTCCGAAGAGGGTGCCCATATCTTGCGAACGACCGATATGGGCTACTCGGGCGAACTGCGCTGGCATGACTCTCCAATGCTGCCGATGAGCAATGCAGAGCTGGAAAAATATGCGCTGTATCCGGGAACGCTACTCATCACGCGAACAGGAGCAACGATCGGGAAGACTGCATTGTTCAAGGGTTCAGACCGCCCGTGTATCGCTGGTGCCTACCTGATTGAGGTCGGATTGTGTTCTGATGTTGCGCCCGAGTATGTGTTGCATTGCTTTCTTGGCCAGTATGGACAGTCTTGCCTTGTAAGCGGAAGCCGGGCAGTTGCACAGCCGAATATCAATGCACCAACGATTTGCGCAATTCCCATTCCGTTGCCAGACCTGTCAATCCAGAAGGCGTTTGCTGAACGAGTGAATGGCATCGAATCCATTCAGTCCCAACAAGCCACAGCCACCGCCAAGGCCCAAGCCACCTTCGACGCCTTACTGGCCAGCGTCTTCAATGGCCACGGAGGCAAATGAAGCCCAACTGGTACGAACGAACGCTGCTGCCCTACCTGATCGATTCGGCGTGCAGCGTCAAGGCGGTGCGCCGCCAGCGCGCCAAGGTCGTGCCGCTGGCGCATGGACGGGTGCTGGAGATCGGCATCGGCACCGGCCTCAACATGCGCCATTACGACAAGTCCCGGATCGAATCGCTCACCGGGCTCGATCCGGCGCTGGAAATGCACAGGCTGGCGCACAAGCGCATCCGCCGCGCCGGGCTGGAGGTCGATCTGGTCGGCCTCTCCGCCGAGCGCATCCCGCGCGCCGACGCCAGTTTCGACACGGTCATCGTCACCTACACACTTTGCACGATCCCCGACCCGCTGGCCGCGCTGAAGGAAATGCGGCGCGTGCTGGTTCCCGGCGGCCAGTTGCTCTTCTGCGAACATGGACGCGCACCCGACGCCTCGGTGCGGCGCTGGCAGGAACGCATCACGCCCTGGTGGAAGAAGATTGCCGGCGGCTGTCACCTCGACCGCGACATCCCGTCGCTGCTGCACGCGGCGGGCTTCGCCTGCCCGGACCTGAAGACGATGTACCTGCCCGGTCCACGCCCCCTCACCTTCAACTACTGGGGGATTGCCTTCGCAGGCGCGGAGCGCGGCAGTTAGCGGAAACGCTGATTTATCCTGAAAAAAAGCAGTCGAGACGCAGATAACGCAGATTGCCGCAGATCAAATCGGCTTTTGCAGGGAGGCTGGGCAATCACCCGGTGGGTGAGCGGCAGCCTGTCGCCAAGTCACTGTATTCAATCTGCGTTTATCTGCGAAATCTGCGTCAAAAATAAAGTTTTTAAGGTTTCGCCTTGGGGGCTTTCGGCTCTCTCGCTTTTTTCCGGCGCCGCGCGCGCGGGCCGGGCCGGAACAGGTTCTGGCGCATCTGCGCCAGTTCGGCGAGTTGCACCGCGATCTGGAAGTTGATCGTGCCCTCGGGCAGTTCGCCCTTGTCATCCGGTTCGCCGGCCTGCATCCCGGTCAGCAGTTCCATCGCCTCGTCGATGCCATTGACCGCCCAGACGTGGAAGCGCCCTTCCCTGACCGCCGCCACCACCGCTTCGCGCAGCATCAGGTGGCAGACATTGGCCGCGGGAATGAGCACGCCCTGGTCCCCGGTCAGACCGCGGGCGGCGCAGATGTCGAAGAAGCCCTCGATTTTCTCGTTGATCCCGCCGACCGGCTGGACGATGCCGAACTGATTGACCGAGCCGGAAACCGCCCGCGACTGGCGGATCGGGATGCCGGACAAGGCCGAAAGCAGCGCGGCGAGTTCGGCCAGCGAAGCGCTGTCACCCTCGACGCCGCCGTAGGACTGCTCGAAGACCAGGCTGGCGCGCAGCGACAGCGGCATCGCCCAGCCGAAGCGGGCCGCGAGAAACGACGACAGGATCAAGACGCCCTTGGAGTGTATCGGCCCGCCGAGTTCGACCTCGCGCTCGATGTCGATGATCTCGCCTTCGCCCATGCGCACCGTCGCCGTGATACGCACGGGATGGGCGAAGGTGCTTTCGCCGAGAATGGCGACCGCCAGGCCATTGATCTGGCCGACATGGACGCCCGCGGTATCGACCAGCAACTGGCCGCGCAGGATTTCTTCCTGGTAGCGCTCGCGGATCCGGTCGTTGCGCTGTTCGTGCGCCTGCAGGGCGGCTTCGACATGGGCGCGTTCGATCAGCGGCGAGCCGGCGGTGGCGGCAAAGTGTTCGGCCTCCTGCATCAGGCCGCTCACCGGCTGGGTGCGCGTGCTGAGTTTCCGGGCATCGCCGGCGAAGCGCGCGGCGTGGTCGATGATGCGCGCCACCGCCGGGGCGGACAGCGGGCGCAGGGCGTCGCGCCGGGCCAGGGTGGCGATCAGGCGCGCGTATTGCGCAGTGCCCTCCGGCGTGCGGTCGATCTCGCTTTCGAGGTCGGCGTTGATCTTGAACAGCGACAGGAAATCCGGGTCGAGTTCCGCCAGCAGGTAATAGATGATCCGCTCGCCGATCAGGACGACCTTGACGTCAAGCGGGACCGGCTCGGGTTCGAGCTGCACCGTGCTGCTGAAGCCGACCAGCTCGGCCAGCGATTCGATCCGGATCTCGCCGGATTGCAGGGCGCGCTTGAGCCCTTCCCAGGCATAGGGCTGGCTGAGAACCTTGCGCGCATCGAGAATGAGGAACCCGCCATTGGCGCGATGCAGCGCGCCGGCCCTGATCAGCGTGAAGTTGCTGAACAGCGTGCCCATGTGCACGTGGTGCTCGATGCGCCCGATCAGATTCTGCAGGGTCGGATTGTCCTCGTACACGATCGGGCGCGCGCCGCCGGCCGGATTTTCGACCAGCAGATTGACCAGGTAACGCTGAACCGAGATGGTGCCGGAGAAGAAAGTGGTTTCCGACTCTTCGTCGCTCTTCGTCGATTCATGGAGCGACTTGCCGCTCTCGATGATGTCGCGCATGACCGCGTCGAGATAACCGGTGACGTCGGGCAGATCACCGTAGCCGGGCTTGATTTCCTCGATCAGGTGACCGACGGCCAGACGCAGCGCCTCGCTGCCGACCTGCTTGATGACGCCCTGCACATCCCGCCGCCAGCGCGGGAACTCGTTCATCAGCTTGTGCAGCTTTTCATAACACGCACTGACCTGCTTTCCGAGTTCCGCCTGCCGCTCTTCCGGCAACTCGACGAACTCCTCGTGCGAATAGGTTTCCTCGGCATCCTTCATCGGCGCGAAGACGAAACCTTGCGGCGTCCGCAGCAGGGCGACGCCGGTCTTCCGGGAATCGTCGCCGAGCTGGCGCAAGGCAGCCTCTTCGCGATGCTTCTCCTCTTCCTGAAGCGACCCGACACGCTCGCGGTATTGCTCGCTGTCGAAAGCGGCCGCAATCGCCGCGCCGATCTCACCGGCGAAGCGCTGCATGTCGTTGCGCAACTGCAAGCCCCGTCCACACGGCAGTTGCAGCAGGCGCGCCCGCGCCGGATTGGCGAAATCATTGACATAGCACCAGTCGGCCGGCGGCGGACCCTTGTGCGATTCATCCTCGAGCAGGCGATGGACCATGGCATGGCGCCCGCTTCCCGACTCGCCGAGCACGAAGACGCTGTAGCCCTTGTGCGGCATTTCGAGGCCAAGGTGGATGGCCGCGACGGCACGCGGATGAATCAGCGCCGGGTCGAGATCGGACAGGCCGTCAGTCGTGGCGAATCCCAGACTATCCGGATCGCACGCGGTGTACAGCGCCTCGGGACTGATTTCGTGGTTTTCCGGCATTTGTTCGATCCGTGCTGACGTTATTTTCCGCTAGATTAACCGTTACCGGAGATGGACACCAAACCGGCCCGGCCGGACGATCGTTCGGCGAGAATGGAAGCCGTGACGAATCAGGGAGAAGAACATGCTGGTCGGGGTACCGAAAGAAATCAAGAATCACGAATACCGCGTCGGGCTGACGCCGCGACGGCCCTGGGCAATGACGTCCGGAACGACCCGGCCGTGAAAGCCCGCAAGCAGCCGCCGCAACATTCCGTCGATATCAGCGAGGCGGCCGGCGTGCGTTACCTGCACTTCGGCTCGGACTGGGTGCAGGGCGCCATGCGCATTGCCCGGCCGTGGTCGCTCGAACTCGCCTACACGCGCGAGATGATGGCCGGGCTGTTGCTGCGCGACGAGACGGACTGGCCGCGCAGCGCCCTGCTCGTCGGGCTGGGCGCCGGTTCGCTGGCCAAGTTCATCTACCGCAACCTGCCGGAGTGCAGAATCGCGGTGGTCGAGATCAACCCGCGGGTCGAGTTCATCGCCCGCCAGTATTTTCGCCTGCCGGACGATCCGGCGCGCCTCGCCGTGGTCATCGGCGACGGCGCCGACTACATGCTGGCCGGCGACCGTCGTTTCGACTACATCCTGGTCGACGGCTTCGATCCCGACGCCCGCGCCGGTGTCCTCGACACCCTGCCCTTCTATCAGGCCTGCCGCGCCCGACTGAGCGACCGCGGCCTGCTCGGCGTCAATCTGCTCGGGCGCAACAAGGGTTTCGCCGCCAGCGTCGAACGCCTCGAAGCCGCGTTCGACGGGCGGGTCGCGGTTTTTCCCTCAAGCGACAGCGGCAATACCATCGCCTTCGCGACTGGCGGCGAATCCGTCGAGATCACGCTGGAGGCCATGCGCGAGAAAGCCCTTCAACTCAAGAAGGCGTCCGGGCTCGACCTGCGGTCGGCGATCAGCCGCCTGCAGCTCGCTCACCCGCTGCCCGGCGGGGTGCTCAGAATCTAACCTGTCGCGGTCGACACGGATTTCCCGGGCAATTCCGCCGGGAATCCGCCGGTGCGCCGACGGCCCGATTCTTTTCCGGAAACGCCGGATTGGCGGGAACTTTGGCCTCTTGTCGCAGTCGGATTTCACTGGAAAATTTCGAGGACCACCGCAATGCTTGCACTCAGGGACTGTATCGACATGTGCGACCTTACCGAACAGGAGGTCGCCGCCATCGCCGAGGAAGAGAACCTGCCACCCATCGTCGCCGTCATGGTCGGCTGCAGTCTGCTGCGTTCGCAGCGTGGCCTGGAGCACATGCGCGGCATGCTCAGGAACCGTGCCGAGCGCGCGGTCGCGCGCGGCGACCACGCCGGCGCCGCCATGCACGCGCGCACCTACGAGGATTTCCGCCGGCGCTGCCCGCAGCCGCTCCGCGACTGAGGCTCGCGCTCAGCGATCGCGCGGCGGCGCGCCAAACCCATGCTCGGCGGCGTAGAGCGCCGCCTGGACCCGGCTCGACATGTTCAGCTTCTTGAAGATGTTCTGGATGTGGATCTTGACCGTGCTTTCGGCCAGATCGAGCGACCGCGCAATTTCCTTGTTGCTGTCGCCATGCGCCAGGCAACCGAGGATTTCCCTCTCGCGCGGCGACAGCTTGTCGTGATGGTGGGTCGCCATGTCCGCCCTGGCCTTGCCGCGCACCCCCTGCACCAGCTTGGCGGTCATCTGCGGTGAAACGACGGATTCGCCCGCGGCCGCAAGGCGGATGGCATCGACCAGCGCTTCGGTTTCGATGTTCTTGACCAGATAGCCCGCCGCGCCGACGCGCAGGGTCTCGATGAGATCTTCCGCATCCTCGGAAACGGTCAGCATCAGGACATGGGTTTCCGGCACCTCCTCGACGATGAGGCGCAAGGCATCGAGGCCGGGAACCCCGGGCATGTTGAGGTCGAGCAGCACGACATCGGGTTTGAGGAACTTCGCCCGCTTGACGCCCTCGAGGCCGTCGCCCGCCACGTCCACCACCTCGAACTCCTGATGGCGCTGCAGCAGCGATTTGACGCCGCTGCGAAAGAGGGCATGATCGTCGACGATCAGGACCCGGATCTTTTCTCCCATTTTTATGCAGCCTCCCTTTGTCGCCGGGGCAGCCACAGCGACACGCGCGTGCCCTGCCCTGCCGCCGAATTCACCTGGCACTGGCCGCCCACGCGGTGCGCCCTTTCCCTGATTATCTTGAGCCCGACATGACGGTCGGACAATACCGCCGGATCGGTTTCCGGGTCAAACCCGACACCGTCATCGGCAACCTCGACATGCATGCCCTCCCGGCTGCGCCTGACGACCACCTTGACGGTGGACGCGCGGGCATGCTTGCGGATGTTGGACAGGCACTCCTGAACGATGTGCATGACCTGGATCTGGCTTTCGGGCAGTAACGGCAGGCCGCTGCCCGAGCGTTCGAAGCGCGCCGCGACGCCGGTCTGATCCTCCAGCTTGGCCAGCGACGCCGCGATGGCGGAATCGAGATCGGTCTGGTGCATCCGGGTGCGGAAGTGGACCAGCAGCTCGCGGACGTTGTCGTAGCTTTCCTGGATCCCGGCCCGCAGTTGCGCCACGGTGCCGGCTGCTTCCTCGACATTCTGCTTGTTGAGCGAATCCTGCAGCAACTGCGCCTGGATGTTGAGGAAGGCGAGCCCCTGGGCGATCGAGTCGTGCAGTTCCTGAGCCAGCAGGTTGCGCTCCTCGGAAACCGCCAGATCCGTCTCGCGCGAGCGCAGCCTCTGGTTTTCGATAGCCACGCCGAGATGCCGGCCAAGGGTTTCGAGAAGATTCACCTCCTGCGCCGAGACGGGATGCGCCTGCCGGAAATAGAGATTGAAGACCCCGATCCGCTGCCGGTCATACTCGACGGTGAACGCCGTCGCCGTCGCGAAGCCCTCACGGATGCAGGTGCGCAATTTCATGCCCGGCGGCGGGTCGACCGTGTCGAAGGCGACCGGCATCCCGGTATCGATGACATCGCCGCAGAGACAGTCGCCGCAATCCATTTCCGACTCGCGGGCGACGAATTCCGCGGACAGGCCTTCGTGCGTCATCAGGTAGAGCTTCTCGGTATCGGCGGTGTACAGGCGCACGGCGCCGGCATCCGCCCCCAATGCCGCGCGGATCCGGCTGAGGAAACCCTGGCACAGCGCCTCGATCGGCACTGGCTCGCTGAGAACGGCGGTGATTTCGTAAAGGATGCCCAGTTCGCGGTTGCGCTCGCCCAGGCTCCGGGTCTCCGCCGCCACGCGCTCCTCGAGCGTGCCGTAGGCAGCCTGCAGATGCTCGGCCATCTCGTTGAAGCCCTTCGCCAGACCGCCTAATTCATCGTCGCTCTCGACCGGAACGCGAACCCCGAGGTCATTCTTTCCCATCCGCCGGATGCCGGCATGCAGTTCGCTGACCGGGCGGATCACCTGGTGCATGAAGAACCAGATCAGGATTACCGTCCCCAGCGCGGCCATCAGCACCAGCGCCGCCTGGACCGAGCGCAGAAGATTGGTATTCGCGGCGTAGCTTTGCTCCATCGCCAGTACGAGGTCGTTGATACTCCCGACGAAGCCTTCCAGTTGGCTGTCGAAACGCTTGAAGACCGCCGCCCGCCTGTCCGGCGCCTGACTCAGAAAGTCGGCGACCAAGGGGCGGATGGCCTGACGCCAGGAATCCTCGACGGCCAGCAGCTTCCTCTGGACTTCACCATCGCGCGGGGGCGCCATGGGTCGCGACGGATCGCCCTGGCGCAGATCGCGCAGAACCTGGTCGAAGCGCTCGAGCTCGGCGTTCAGACTGGCGGCGAAAGCGCCAGCGTCCTCCCGGTTTTCCAGCCCGTGCGACATCAGGTGGACCATGCGATAGGTGCGCATGCGCTGGCTGCCGGCATCGTTGATCGCCGCCGCAACCCCTTCGAGCTGCCAGGAGAGGTAGAGCGTCATGCCGATCGCCGCCAGGGCCACCAGGAAGAAGGCGGCCAGCATCCCGACGATCTTGCGCGAAAGCTTGCCAGGGAAGACCATCAATGAGGCCTCGGTGAGTCGATGTTCGGCACATTAGCGCCGTGTCCCCGATCAATGCAAGCGCATGCGTCAAGGGGCAAACCTTTTTATTTCAGGGAATCGGGGCGGCCCGGAAAGCCATGCACTGTTGCAGTGCAACCACCCGCCACCCTCGCACAGCAACAGGGAATGTCAGAGCAGCACGCGCGCCATGTCGATAACGTCGCGCGCCGCCTTGGCCATCGTCTGGCCGCGTTCCATCGCCAGCTTGCGCATGGCGTGGTAGGCGGCGTCCTCGTCGAGGCCGCGCGCCTTCATCAGCACGCCCTTGGCCTTGGCGACCAGCTTGCGCTCGGACAGCTTCCGCGAAATCTCGTCGAGTTCGCGGCGCAGCGCCTGCGTATCCTCGAAACGGGCGCGCGCCACCTCGACGATGGGCTTGATGCGCCGGGGATCGAGGCCATCGACGACATAGGCGGAAACGCCCGCCCTGACGGCGTCGCGGATGGTCGCCTGACCGCCTTCCTGGGTGAAGATGACGACCGGGCGCGGCATGTTCTTGTGCATCGCCGCCAGGTTTTCCAGCGTATCGCGGCTCGGGGTGTCGGTGTCGATCAGGATGACGTCGGGCTGGAGCTTCTCGACTTCCGCCGTCAGGTTTTCGGAGCCGGCCAGGATCGCCGCCACCTGGTAGCCGGCGAGCGCCAGCCCGGCGCAGATTTCTCCGGCCCGCGAACGCGATTCGTCGATGACAAGTACGGTGAGCATGCGATGGTTAAAGCAAACTGCGGGCCAGCTAAAGACTGGCACCTGATGAAGCCACGTGCCAGGACCACCGAGTCGAGTCGTAGACGATCGGTTGCGCATACGGGTACGCTGTTAGCGTTTTGTGACTGGGCGTTCGCGAATCTGTGAGCCTGGCCCCATTGAATCTGGCCCCTTTGAATCCGCCTTTGAATCTGCGGCGGCGCATTCGGTCAGGTTCGGCGCCATGAATTCAATAAAAGCAAGTTCGACCGGCACGCTGTCCAGACGCCAGCGGATCGCCGCTTGGACGCGGCGCAGCGGTTCGGCCCATTCCGGGTCGCGGGCGCCGTGGGCGAAGAGAATCAGCGCGGTGGTCATGGCTCAGCCTTCCCGCCTGGCCGGAGCTTGTCATGCCCCGGCGGGGCGCCACGCGAGCGCCGCCAGCGTCACCAGACAGAAAGCCGTGCCGGCGTAAAAGGTGAATGCCGCGCCCAGGCTGTCCCAGAGCAGACCGGCAACCAGGCTGGCCACCAGCATGGCCAGCCCGCTGACCAGATTGAAGAAGCCGAAGGCGGTTCCGCGCAGGTCGGCCGGCGCCGTATCGGCGACCATCGTCGCCAGCAGTCCCTGCGTCATGCCGAGGTGGATGCCCCACAGCGCGACGCCGCCGAGCATCGCGCTCCAGTGGCTGCCGGCCGCCAGCACGAGGTCGGCGGCGATGAGCACGACCAGTCCGCCGGCCAGCAGGCGGACATGGCTGACGCGGTCGGAGAGCTTGCCGAAGGGGTAGGCAGCCAGCGCATAGACGATGTTCATCGCGACCATGACCAGCGGCACCAGCGCCAGTGGAATGCCGATCTGCTGGGCGCGCAGGACGAGAAAGGCTTCGCTGAAGCGGGCCAGCGTGAACAGGCCGCCGACACCGACCACCCACCAGTAGGCTCCGCCCAGCCGGCGCAGGTTGTCGCGGCGGATCGGGTTGCCGCGTTTTTCCTGCGGCGGCCGGTCGGGTTCCCTGACACCGGCCCAGAGCAGCGCGACGGCGAGCAGGCCGGGGATCACGGCGACCCAGAAGACCGCCCGGAAATCGTCGGCCCACAGCAGCATCAGCCCGGTGGCGAGCAGCAGGCCGACGAAGGCGCCGACCGTATCGAGCGACTGGCGCAGGCCGAAGGCCGCCCCGCGCACCTGCGGCGGCGCGATGTCGGCGATCAGCGCGTCGCGCGGCGCGCCGCGCACGCCCTTGCCGATGCGGTCGAGCAGCCGCGCGGCGAGGACGATGCCGGCGCCGGACGCCAGCGCGAAGACCGGCTTGGTCAGCGCTCCCAGCGCATAGCCGACGACCGCCAGCCCCTTGCGCTTGCCGAGATAGTCGCTGAGCGCCCCCGAGAACACCTTGACCATCAGCGCCGTCGCCTCGGCCAGCCCTTCGATCAGGCCGACGACCAGCGCGCTGGCGCCGAGCGTGGTGACCATGAACAGCGGCAGCAGGCTGTGGATCATCTCCGAGGAGATATCCATGAGCAGGCTGACGAAACCGAGCACCCAGACACCCGACGGGATCTGTCCCAGCGTCGACCTCGGCGCGAAACTCATGCCAGCCCCGCCCTAGCGCAGCATTTTGAGCAACAGAACAAGGTTGACCGCGAGCGACGCGGCGGCGACGATCTTCCACAGCATGAGCGGGTTGCGCTGGACCAGCGGCTGCCGCCGGGGCGCCGCAAGCGGCCTGCTGGCGCCGCGCTCGAGGGCGAGGACGAATTCCTCGGCCGTTTCGAAGCGATCCTTCGCCTCGCGGGTGACGGCCTTGAGCAGGACGTTCTCCAGCCATCCGGGAATTTCCGGCCGCCAGCGGGTCGGTCGGACGGGTTCGCCGAATTTCGGCTTCTGGAAGGGTTCGATCTCGCCATACGGGTACTTGCGGGTCAGCAGGTGGTACAGCGTAACACCGGCGGCGTAAAGATCGAAGCCCGGCGCCGGCGGCGCGCCTTCGTGCAGTTCGGGCGCCATGTACGACGGTGTTCCGGCCTGATCGACAAGGTCTTCGGCCTTGCGCTCGCCGAGGCTGAGCGCGACGCCGAGATCGAGGATGCGCAACGCGCCGTCCTGCGCGAGATGAACGTTGGCCGGCTTGATGTCGCGATGCACGATATCGAGCCGGTGCAGCGCGGCGATGCCTTTGAGCAGCGCGATGCCGAGGCGCACGACCTCCCCGACCGGAAAATGCTGATCGGCATCGAGCCGCGCCTGCAGCGTGGCGCCGGCGTGCCAGGTCATCAGGTAGTACAGCGCGCTTCTTTCATCGGACGGCACGACCTGCGGAAAGCAGGGAGAAAGCACGCGCCGCGCCCGCCATTCCTCCATCAGCAATGCAGCGCTGGCGCCGGCATCGCCCTGCAACGTCGGCTGCAGCGTCTTGAGTACGAGCTGCTGGCCGTTGCGCCGGTTGCGCACGCGGTAGAGCAGCGTCTCGCGGGCGTCGTGCAGCACCTCCTCGACGGCCAGCCCGTCGATCTCGTGCCCGACCTTGAGGCGATGCGGCAGGGGCAGGCCGGCGGCGCTCTCGAGACTGTCGCGCAGGCTCGGCGGCGGCAGGGCGAGGACGTCGATGACCACCGCCGTCGCGTTGTCGGTGCCGCCATGGGCCAGCGCCAGGCTGGTCAGCGCGGCGGCGGCGGCCCGCGGCTCGGGATGGTCGAGCAGGACTTCGGCCATCAGCGCATCGGCCAGCACGCCCCAGACGCCGTCGGAAACCAGCAGGAAGCGATCGTTCAACATCAGCTCGCCGTCGGCGAAGTCCATCAGCACGCGCGGGTCGAGGCCGACGGCGCGCGACAGCACATTCCTGAGTTCCGGGTGCTCCCAGATGTGGTCGACGGTCAGCGCAGCGAGCCGCCCTCGTTGCATCCGGTAGATCCGGCTGTCGCCGATATGCGCCGTGTAATAGCGTCGACCGCGCAGGACCAGCGCCGACAGCGTCGTCGCCATCCCGGCCAGTTCGGCGTTGCGGCTCGCTTCGGCGATGACCCAGCGATTGAGCGCCGTCGTCACCGTCTCGATGGCGCGCGGCACGCTCCACGTGTCGGGTGTCGCGTAGTAGTCGGCGAGCAGGCCGCGCACGCTGTATTCCGCGGCCTCGCGCCCGCCCTTGTGGCCGCCGATGCCGTCGGCGACAGCGGCGATGACGCCCTTGTTTTCCAACTCCAGGCCAGCGGGCGTGGCAAGGCCGCAAAAATCCTCGTTCCGCTCGCGCGGGCCGGTCAGCGAAGCGTAGCCGACAGCAACTTGCAATGGCATGACATGGTCCGCAGGAAAAAGGGCGGGGAAGCCATGGCTGCCCCGCCCCGCAACTCTACGTCAGATCCTGGCGGCCGTCAGGTGGCTGGCGCCCCAGGTGGTGCGCCAACGGGTCTTGACGCCGGTCAGGCCGACCAGGGCCAGCACGGCCAGCGCGGCGAAGATCAGGAAGCCGGCCTGGTAGCTGCCGGTCAATTGCTTCGAGTAGCCGAGGCTGGACGCCAGGTAGAAGCCGCCGACGCCGCCGGCCATGCCGACGAGGCCGGTCATGACGCCGATTTCCTTCTTGAAGCGCTGCGGCACCAGCTGGAACACGGCGCCGTTACCCATGCCCAGCGCCAGCATGGCGCAGACGAAGACGATCAGCGCCATCCACGCTTCCGGCAGGCCGAAGCTGACAATGGCCAGGAAGATCGCGGCGAAGATGTACATCACCGTCAGCGACTTGACGCCGCCGACGCGGTCGGCCACGTTGCCGCCGATCGGGCGGACGAGCGAACCGGCGAAGACGCAGCCGGCGGTGAAGAAGCCGGCCATTTTCGGGTCGAGCCCGTATTGCGTGTTGAAGTAGATGACCAGCGACGAAGCCAGGCCGACGAAGCCGCCGAAGGTCACCGAATAGAAGAACATGAACCACCAGGCGTCCTTGTCCTTGAGCACCTTCAGGTATTCGGCCAGGGTCTTTGGCGGCGGCGCGTCCGGCGCATCCTTGGCCATGAAGCAGAAGGCAATGAGGACGAGAACCAGCGGGATCAGCACGATGCCGAAGACGTTGGTCCACCCGAAAGCGGCGGCCAGCCCCGGCGCGAACAGCGCGGCCAGCGCCGTGCCGGAGTTGCCGGCGCCGGCGATGCCCATCGCCGTGCCCTGATGCTCGGCCGGATACCAGCGCGAGGCGAGCGGCAGCGCGGCGGCGAACGAGGCGCCGGCGACGCCGAGGAAGAGACCGAGGACCAGCACTTCGCCGTAGGAGTGAACGCCGGCCAGCCAGGCGTAGGCCATCGCACCGATGACGATGACCTGGCCGATGATCGCCGCCTTTTTGGGCGACAGGCGGTCGACCAGGATGCCCATGACGATGCGCAGCAGCGCGCCGGCCAGCACCGGGGTGGCGACCATCAGGCCTTTTTCGGCGTGCGACAGGCCGAGATCCCTGGCGATGCCGACACCGAGCGGACCAAGCAGGACCCAGACCATGAAGGCGAGGTCGAAATAGAGGAAGGCGGCAAGCAGCGTCGGCGTGTGGCCGGCTTGCAGGAATGATTTCTTGTCCATGGTGCGTGCTCTCTCAAACGTGACCCGGGGGTCGGGGGGACGGGAAGTTTCAGCGTCTGATGCCCTTATCAGTACCCCGCCGCCGTTGACGGGTAGCTCGCTGTGCCGAGCGAACTAATGCAAACCCCGTGCCACCCGTCTTGACCCTCGGATTCTCGAGGCTTTTGGCAGTCGACCGCAGCGGGGGCTGCACCAATAGCGCGCACGATTCGCCATTGCGGTGCAGCAATCAGCACCGACAGGCTTGTCGAAATTGGGGATCGAATACCTTGAACCTTGGCCGCCAGTCGACGCCAAAGAAAACGACCGACTGGCTTTGTCGGTTCGATTGATGCCACTTCAGACTGAACAACGAATGGGGGTAATGCTCATGACCACCAATACCGTCACGCTACATCGAGTCCTTCGGACAACGCCCGACCGGGTTTATCGAGCCTTTCTCGATGCCGAAGCCATGGTGAAGTGGCTGCCACCGCATGGTTTCACTGGCAAGGTGCATCATCTGGATGCGACCGTCGGCGGGACTTACAGGATGTCGTTCACCAATTTCTCGACCGGCCACAGCCATTCCTTTGGCGGGAAGTATCTCGAACTGGTCCCCAACGAGCGCATCCGCCACACGGATTCCTTCGACGACCCCAACCTGCCGGGCGAAATGGAAACGACAATCGCCCTCCGGCCGGTTTTTTGCGGCGTGGAACTGAACATCGTGCAGCGGGGCATCCCGGAGGTCATTCCCGCCGAAGCCTGTTATCTGGGCTGGCAAGAGTCGCTGGCATTGCTGGTGCAGTTGGTCGAGGCCGAGGTTCCGGCGTAAGGCTTACCGCCTTCTTGTTCGAACGCTCACGGCTACGCCGCCCGCAGCAGGAATTCGACCTTGACGGCTTCGTAAGGAAAGACGATGCGGCCGTCGTCGGTGCGCTGCAGGACGCCGGCCGCCAGCAACGCGGTGACATCGCCATGTACCGCCTTCACGTCGCGTTCGGCGCGCCGGAGGGCGCGACTCGGGAGCGGCAGTTGAAATCCGTCCGTCCGTCCCTATCTGGGGAGCATTACAGGATTCCCTGCGGGAGACAGTCATGCGCATCGACAAGTTCACCACCAAGTTCCAGCAGGCGCTGGCCGACGCCCAGAGCCTGGCCAACGGCAACGACCAGCAGTTCATCGAGCCGCAGCACCTGCTGCTCGCCCTCATCGACCAGGAGGACGGCGGCACCCGCTCGCTGCTCGCCCGCGCCGGAGTCAACGTCAATGGCCTGAAGAAGGATCTGGAGCAGGCGCTGAAGCGCTTGCCGAAGGTCGAGGGCCACGGCGGCGACGTCTCGATCGGCCGCGATCTCGCCAACCTGCTCAACCTGACCGACAAGGAAGCACAGAAGCGTGGCGACCAGTTCATCGCCAGCGAGATGTTCCTGCTCGCACTCTGCGACGACAAGGGCGAGTCCGGTCGGCTGGCGAAGCAGCACGGGCTGGTGCGCAAGTCGCTGGAAGCGGCGATCGTCGCCGTGCGCGGCGGGCAGGGCGTCGACACGCAGGAGGCCGAGGGCCAGCGCCAGGCGCTGGCCAAGTACTGCATCGACCTCACCGAGCGCGCCGCACAGGGCAAGCTCGACCCGGTGATCGGCCGCGACGACGAGATTCGCCGCGCGATCCAGATCCTGCAGCGGCGGACCAAGAACAACCCCGTGCTGATCGGCGAGCCGGGCGTCGGCAAGACGGCGATCGTCGAGGGCCTCGCCCAGCGCATCATCAACGGCGAGGTGCCGGAGACGCTCAAGGGCAAGAAGGTGCTGGTGCTCGACATGGCGGGGCTGCTCGCCGGCGCCAAGTACCGCGGCGAGTTCGAGGAGCGCCTGAAGGCGGTGCTCAAGGAAATCTCCCAGGACGAAGGGCGCATCATCCTCTTCATCGACGAGCTGCACACCATGGTCGGCGCCGGCAAGGCCGAGGGCGCCATCGACGCCGGCAACATGCTCAAGCCGGCGCTGGCGCGCGGCGAACTGCACTGCATCGGCGCGACGACGCTCGATGAATACCGCAAGTACATCGAGAAGGACGCCGCGCTCGAGCGCCGCTTCCAGAAGGTGCTGGTCGACGAACCGAGTGTCGAGAGCACCATTGCCATCCTGCGCGGGCTACAGGAGAGGTACGAGCTACACCATCGAGTAAAGATTACCGACCCGGCCATCGTCGCGGCAGCCGAATTGAGCCACCGCTACATCACCGACCGTTTCCTGCCCGACAAGGCGATCGACCTCGTCGACGAGGCCGCTGCCCGCATCAAGATGGAGATCGACTCCAAGCCGGAGGTGATGGACAAGCTCGAGCGGCGCATGATCCAGCTCAAGATCGAGCGCGAGGCGGTCAAGAAGGAGAAGGACGAGGCATCGCAGAAGCGCCTTGGCTTGATCGAGGACGAACTGATCAAGCTGCAGAAGGAATATTCCGATCTGGAAGAAATCTGGAAGGCGGAAAAATCGGCCGTGCTCGGTTCCGCCCAGATCAAGGAGGAAATCGACAGGCTCAAGGCCGAAATCGTCCGCTTGCAGCGCGAAGGCAAGCTCGACAAGGTGGCTGAACTGCAATACGGCAAGCTGCCGCAACTGGAAGGCCAGCTCAAGGCGGCCGAGAAGGCCGGAGACGGCAGCGCGCAGAAGAACAAGCTGCTGCGCACGCAGGTCGGCGCCGAGGAAATCGCCGAAGTCGTCTCGCGGGCGACGGGCATCCCGGTCAGCAAGATGATGCAGGGCGAGCGCGACAAGCTACTCAAGATGGAGGAGCGGCTGCACAAGCGCGTCGTCGGGCAGGACGAGGCCGTGCGCCTGGTGGCCGATGCCATCCGCCGCTCGCGCGCCGGCCTCTCCGATCCGAACCGCCCCTATGGCTCGTTCCTCTTCCTCGGCCCGACCGGTGTCGGCAAGACCGAACTGTGCAAGGCGCTGGCCGAGTTCATGTTCGACAGCGAGGAACACCTGATCCGCATCGACATGAGCGAATTCATGGAGAAGCATTCGGTCGCCCGCCTGATCGGCGCGCCGCCGGGCTACGTCGGCTACGAGGAAGGCGGCTACCTGACCGAAGCGGTGCGCCGCAAGCCGTACTCGGTGATCCTGCTCGACGAAGTCGAGAAGGCGCACCCGGACGTCTTCAACGTGCTGCTGCAGGTGCTCGACGACGGCCGCATGACCGACGGCCAGGGCCGCACCGTGGACTTCAAGAACACGGTCGTGGTCATGACCTCCAACCTCGGCAGCCAGATGATCCAGCAGATGGCCGGCGACGACTATCAGGTGATCAAGATGGCGGTGATGGCCGAGGTCAAGAACTACTTCCGGCCCGAGTTCATCAACCGCATCGACGAGGTGGTGGTCTTCCACGCGCTCGACGAGAAGCACATCGCAAGCATCGCCAGGATCCAGCTCGGCTACCTCGAGAAGCGGCTGGCGCAACTCGAAATGGGGCTGGCCATCGACGACAGCGCGCTGGCCGAACTGGCGCAGGCCGGATTCGACCCGGTTTTCGGCGCCCGCCCGCTCAAACGGGCGATCCAGCAGCAGATCGAGAACCCGCTGGCCAAGGCCATCCTCGAAGGCAGGTTCGCCGCCAAGGACACGATCCGCGTCAGTTGCGACCCGGCCACCGGCGGCATCATGCGCTTCGCGAAGGGCTGAAGCGAGGAGTTTCCGCAGCGGCGCGGCGAGACTGAACCCTCGCCGTTTGCCTTTTTGCGGCCGTATTTGAACGAAGCTCGGCGAGAACGCTCTCCGCAGCATGATTTTCGCTTGTCGCGTGCAGGCGCATTTCGCCGAAACGAGTCATGCGCGCCGAAGGCAGGGTGCGAGGGACGCTGCTTCCGAAACACCGGGCTACCTGGCGACGCCGGACGGCGCGATGGAAGGCGCCAGGCTCATCCCGCCGGCCAGCAAGCCTGCGTCAGAACAGGCCCGCGGAGGGCGTCGCCCAGATCATATCCGGGCGCTTTGCCGCTGCCGATGTCCCGTGGCAATGCGCTAAAGACGGGCAAATTGCCTGCGTTTTCGCGGTCGACCGTGGCAGCTTCGCTTGCCTGCGATCAGACCGACCAGGGATCAAGCGCTGTCGAGCCTTGAAATCCGGCGGCCGACTGCGGCAGCCATCCATCGGCGCGCCGACCAGCGCGCACCCGAACCGGAATCCTAAAAGTACATCTGCGACAGGCCATAGGCGACCACGGTCGACACGCCCACCCCGATCAGTCCCGGAATCATGAAGCTGTGATTCAGCAGATATTTGCCGATGCGGGTTGTGCCGCTGCGGTCCATGTTGATTGCCGCGAGATCGCTCGGATAGAAGGCGAAGAAGAAGTACGCGTAGCACGAAGGCATAATGCCCAGCAGCAGATGCGGCGACAAGCCGAGCGCCAGGCCGAAGGGCAGCATGATGGTCAGCGTGGCCGCCTGGCTCTTGACGAAGGCCGAGACGGCGAACATCGCCAGTGCGAAGGTCCATGGCGCGTACTCGACCATCGTCTTGATATTCCTGACCAGAAACTCCTCGTTCGCCTTGACGAAGGTGTCACTCATCCAGGCGATCCCGAAGATCGAGACGACGGCGATCATCCCGGCGATGAAGACCTCGGAACGCGCGATCTCCGCCGCCTTGAGATTGCCGGCAAATAAGATGAAGGAACCGAAGGCGAGCATGATGACCTGGACCACGGTGGTCATCGGAATCGGCTTGCCCTTGGCCAGCGGCAACAATTCCGGGAAGAGCGCGAGGCCGACGATGGTCAGGATGCCCGAGAAGAACAGCACGACCGACAGCTTGGCCGTGCGCGGCAGTTGCTTGTCGAGGGTCGTCACCGATTTTTCGACACTGGCGCGAAATCCCGGATCCTTCATGCGCTCGAGGAATTCCGGATCCTGATCGAGTTCGACACCGCGCTTCATGCTCCACACCGCTGCCGCGATCACGCCGACGAGACCGGCGGGAACCGTAACCATGAGGATCTGCGCCAGCGTCACCGGCTCGCTGGTCTTGGCCGTCATCGCCAGGAAGGTCGTTACCGCCGCCGCGACCGGACTCGCCGTGATCCCCATCTGCGAGGCGACGCTGGAAATGGCCATCGGCCGTTCGGGGCGAATCCGCGTCTTCAGCGCGACGTCGGCAATGACCGGAAGCAGCGAATACACCGCATGCCCGGTACCGACACAGACCGTCAGGAGAAAGGTCGAAAGTGGAGCCAGCATGGTGATTTGCTGCGGATGCGCCCGCATCAGGCGCTCCGCCTGCTGTACCAGGTAGTCCAGCCCACCGGCCACCTGCAAGGTCGCCGAGGCCGTGACAACGGCAAGAATGATCAGCATCACGGTAATCGGCGGTTCGGAGGGCGCCACCCGGAAGACGAAGCTCAACACCGCAACCCCGAGGCCGCCGATCAGGCCCAGAGCCACCCCGCCCCGACGAATGCCGATCAGGATGGCGATCAATACCAGCGCAAACTGAATCCAGAAATCGAACATGTTCTTCCCCCGTGACGATCAACTTATTGTGCGTCGCAACATTTTCGCACTATGCCACAGCCCGAACGGCATGAACAGGAATCATGAAGGCGGCAGGCCGCCCCGGATTGTGCATCGTGAAGCTCACCTGTCCCATCACCCAAGGCTCCCGCGCCTCCTTGCCAGCCGGACGAGCTCCGGCCGCGTACCGGGGAAAACGCCGATGCCACCGACCGGATCGCTACAGCCAGCGCCGGCTGCGGGCGGCGTCGAGAAAGGCTTCGAGCAGGGGCAGGCAATCGAGGATGCCCTCGTCCCCCGGTCGCCGGAATTCCGGATGCCATTGCAGGCCGAGCAGGAAATTCCGCCCCGTCCCGCGAATCGCCTCGATCATCCCGTCGCCTTCGGCTCGCGCCTCGACGACGAGATCACGTCCGAGGGTGCGGATGCCTTGATGGTGGATCGAAATGACCTGGCACTGCGTGGGATTTCCCAGCCGCTTTTCCAGCAGTCCACCCTTTTCAAGCACGATGCCGTGCGCATGACGATCGTAGGCCTCCGCGAGATGCTCGGCGGACTCGGGAAGTTGCGAGGCAATATCCTGATAGAGCGCGCCACCCATGGCGACATTGATCAACTGGGCGCCGCGACAGATGCCGAGGACCGGCTTCCCGCACTCGAGGAACTCGTGCAGCAATTCCATCTCGTACATGTCGCGCGTCCGGTCGCCGGCCCACTCCGGGCGCATCTCCGTCTCACCGTAGGCTGCCGGATTGATGTCGGCGCCGCCCTGCAGGACCAGTCCATCGAGATTCTTGGCGTAATCGCTCAAGCGCATTACGCTACGATCGAGCATGCCATCCCGGGTAATCGAAGGAATCATGAATACCAGCACGTCCCGCGCCATGATCCATTGCGCCACCGACTGCTCGAGGTATTGCAGCGTCTTGCTCTCGAGACCCTTGCCATCCGCTCGCGGGTGCAGCAACCGGGCCGACAAACCGATCTTGAGGGTGCGTTTCATGGTGAACTCCTTGGCCGGAAAGGGGGATAATTTGCCGAGAGCCTCATTCTCTTACTCTCGGTAGCGCCCGACAACCCTCAACGTATCCGCAATGAACCCTTCCGCTTTCTTCCTTCCCAACTGGCCACTGGCTATCGGCCCCTTGCTGTGGATCGCGCTGGCGGTCGTCGGCGCCGCGCTGGCCGGCGAATGGGTGCGTCATCATCTCGGTCTGCCCAGGATCACCGCCTACCCGGTCGTCGGCATGGTGGTCGCTGCGCTGGCGGGCGACCCGCTGGTCGCCGAACACAGCGAATGGCTGCATCGCGGACTCGACGTGGCCCTCGCCATCCTGCTCTTCGAGCTTGGCAGCCGTGTCGACCTGCGCTGGCTGCGCAACAACCGCTGGCTCCTGGTGACCAGCCTCTGTGAATCGCTGGCCGCCTTCGGCGCGGTGTTTCTGGTCAGCCGGCATCTCGGGCTGGCCGCCGAACCCGCCGTCCTGCTCGCCGCGATCGGCATGGCCACCTCGCCCGCCGTCGTCATGCGCGTGGTCGCCGAGAGCAATGCGCAGGGTCAGGTCAGCACCCGCCTCCTGATCCTGACGGCGCTCAACACCATCTACGCCGTCGTCACCATCAATCTGACACTGGGTGCGCTGCACCAGCGCTACAGCGACGACTGGGTGCTGGCGATCACCCATCCCCTCTACCTGCTCGGCGGCGGACTGCTCGTCGGCATGCTGCTGGCCGAGGCGGTCAGCCGGCTGGATCGCTGGCTGCGGCTGCGTGACGAGTACGCCTCCGCCGTGCTGCTCGGCCTCGTGCTGATGACCATCGGCCTGATCGAAGCCCTGCGCCTGCCCGTGACCCTGTGCATGCTGTTCGCCGGCATCGTCCTGCGCAACGCCACACCCCGGGCCTGGGTATTCCCGCGACATTTCGGCTCCGTCGGCGGCGTTCTGGTCGTCATGCTGTTCCTCGTCGTCGGCGCCCAGATCAAGATCGAATACCTGCTCACCGGCGGCTTCCTGGCCCTCGTCCTGATCGGCGCGCGCAGCCTCGCCAAGTTGTGCGGCATCCTGCTGCTGGCGCGGCCGGCAGGCATCAGCTGGCGCCAAGGCCTGTTGCTGGGCCTTGCGCTTTCCCCGGCCGCCGGGCCGGTGATGGTGGCCGCCGCCGAAATCGGACGCATCTACCCGCAGTTGCAGGGCACCATGGTCCCGGTCGCAATCAGCGCGGCGGCGATCATGGAACTGGCCGGCCCGGTGATCGTGGCATTGTGTCTCAAGTGGAGCGGAGAACGTCGTGACTGAAGAAACAGAAAGCGAACTGCCCAAATTCTCGCATTCCGCGCCGTTGACCCTGGGCGTGGAACTGGAACTGCAGATCGTCGGCAGCCAGGATTACAACCTGATCGGCGCAGCCCCGGACCTGTTGCGGGAAATGGCCGGCCGGCAGATCCCGGGCGACATCAAACCGGAAATGACCGATTCGATGATCGAACTATCGACCGGCATCTGCGTGGACTACAACGATGCGCTGGCCCAGTTGCGCGGCATTCGCAACACCCTGGCGCATCAGGCCGACCGCCTCGGCATCCTGCTCTCGGGGGGCGGCACCCACCCCTTTCAACACTGGGGACAGCAAGCCATCTTCGACGCCCCGCGCTTCCACCACCTTTCGCAACTCTACGGCTATCTGGCCAAGCAGTTCACCGTCTTCGGCCAGCATGTCCATATCGGCTGCGCCTGTCCGGACCAGGCGCTGTGGCTGCTGCACGCCTTCGGTCGCTACATCCCGCACCTGATCGCCCTGTCCGCCGCCTCGCCTTTCGTGCAGGGCTTCGACACCGGCTTCCAGTCGGCGCGGCTCAACTCGGTCTTCGCCTTCCCGCTCAGCGGACGCGCCCCCTTCGTGTTGAACTGGGAAGACTTTTCCGCCTATTACCGCAAGATGATCGCCACCGGCGTCGTCAAGAGCATGAAGGACTTCTATTGGGACATCCGCCCCAAGCCCGAATTCGGCACCATCGAACTACGCGTGATGGATACGCCGCTGACCGTGGACCGGGCCGCGCAGATCGCCGCCTATGCCCAGGCCCTGGCGCGTTATCTGCTCGAGGAAAAGCCGGTCGAGCCGCAGGAGGACGATTACCTAGTCTATACCTTCAACCGCTTCCAGGCCTGCCGCTTCGGCTATGACGGCACGCTGGTCATCCCCGGCGGCGCCGAACAACGCGTCATCCGCGACGACATCCTGCGCACGATGGCGATCGTCGAGGTGCATGCCTACGATCTCGGTTCGACCGAAGCGCTCAACCTGTTGCGCACCGAGGTCCTGCAGCGGCGCAACGGGGCGAGCGAGGTTCGCGACGCCTACGCGCGCGAGGGCGCGCTGGAAGAGGTCGTCCGTCAAGGCAGCGAACGCTGGGCCGGGCGCCTGACCTGAAAGGCATTGCCGGCCCGGCCTCAGCGCGCCACCCCGGCGGCCCACGCCTCCGCCGCCGGCCGGACGATTTCCAGCCACGGCCCGGGATACAGGCCGATACCTCCGATCAGGGTGATCAGGATCACCAGCACCGCCCATTCCCTGGGCCGCAGATCTTCGGCTTCGAGCACTTGGCGACGGATTGCCGGGCCGAAGAAAGCCTTGCGGTAGAGCGACAGGAATCCGGCGGCGGCAACGGACAGCCCGAACAGCGCCGCCATGCCGGCGCCGGTATGGCTCTGCAGGGCGGCGAGGATCAGCATGAACTCGCCGGGAAAGCTGCTGGTGCCCGGCATGCCGACTCCGGCCAGGCCACAGATGAGGAAACCGCCTGCCAGCAGCGGCATCGTCATGGCGGCGCCGCCGAGGCTGTTGATGTCGGTCGACCCGGTGCGCTGACGCAGGAATTCGAGAAACACGAAGGCGCCGCCGGTGGCGACCGAGAAGCTGAGCAGCAGCGACACCGCTCCCTGGACGCCGGAGGCGGTGAATGCGGCGAGGCCGAGCAGCGCCAGGCCGACGTGGCAGATGCTCGCGTAGGCCAGCCCGACCCGCAGGTTGCTCTGTGCCAGGATGCCCACCGCGCCGTAGATCAGGGTCAGGGTACCGAGGCCGGCGAGCAGCCAGTGCAGATCCCGCGCGGCCTCGGGCGCCAGCGGGATGGCGAAGCGGATCAACCCGTAGGCGCCGACCTTGAGGCCGACCAGCAGCGCGGTCAGCGAACCCGGCGCCGCCAACGCAAACTGCGGCAGCCAGGTGTGCAGCGGCACCAGCGGCACCTTGACGCCGAAGCCCGCGAGGCAGAGCAGGAAAACCGCGTACTGGGTCGAACGCGGCAGGGACACCGCGAGCAGCGCCGGCAAGTCGAAGGTCGGCGCCGGCTGGCTGGCGGCGAGCAGCACGAAGGCGAGCAGCAGCGGGACGCCACCGGCCAGCATGATCAGGAAATAGCGCGCCGCCACGCGGACACTGCCGGCATTCGCGCCCCAGCGTGAGAGCAGGAGGTAGACCGGCAGCAGCGTGAGTTCCCAGAAGAAGAAGAAAAGCACTGTGTCAAGTGCACAGAAGATGCCCAGCGTCGCGCACTGCAACAGCAGCAACAGGCTGTAATGCAGGCGCGGCGCGTCGTGAACGAGGTTCCAGCAGGCCGCCAGGCTGCCGAGGAAGACCAGCGCCGTTGCCGGAAGGAACAGCACCGACAGGCCATCGACGCCCACCTGGTAATGCACGTTGAGACTCGCCACCCAGAGCACGCGTTCGAGCAACTGGAAGCGCGGACCGCCCGGATCGAAGGCGACGAGCGCCGAAGTCGCCGCCGCCAGCGTCGCCAGCATGACCAGCGCCGTCAGGCCGCGCGCCGCGCGTGCCGGGAGCATCCAGATGACGACGGCGCCGAGGAGCGGCAGGAACAGGAGGAGAGAGAGCAGGTATCCGCTCATTGCACGAAACGCGCCGCCAGACTCTGACTGGCGGCCTCGGTCATGTATAGCCACGGCTCGGTGAAGAAGCCGATGACCAGCATCGCCAGCAGCGCGATGCCGCATACCAGGTATTCCATCGGCGTGGTGCGGTCGACGTCGGGGGAACCGTGCTTTCCCTGGCTCAGAAACGCGCGCTGGAAGGCCCACAGCAGGAAACCGGCGGCGGCGACGTTGCCGAGCGCCGCCGCCACCGTCGACAGCGCGCCGAAGCTGTCGATGGATGCCTCCAGAATCAGGTGGGCGGCATCGAATCCGGGGGTTCCGGGCATGCCGACGATGGCCAGGCCGAAAATCAGGAAGGCGATGGCCAGGAAAGGAATGCGCTCGAACAACCCCGACAGTTCGTCGAGTTCGGTGGTGCCGGTGCGGCGGAAGACGAAACCGACGACGAACCACATGCCGGTCACCGCCAGGCCGAAGTTGGCGGCGAGCAGCACCGCGCCCTGAATCCCCGCCTCGTGCAGGCTGAAGACGCCAATCACCAGCAGGCTGGTGTGGCTGACCACGGCGAAGGCCAGCAACCGGCGCAGGTTGGTCTGCTGGAAAGCGAGCGCCGCGGTGAAGAAGACGCCGGCCATGGCGAAGCCGATGACATACGGCTGCCAGTAGAGGACAGCCGCCGGGGTCAGCGGCAGCACGAAGCGCAGCATGGCATAAATGCCGACCTTGACGCCGACCATCAGCGCCGGCGCGACGGCGATCAGGCCGTGTTGGGCCATGTTGGGCAGCCAGCCGTGCAGCGGGAAAAGTGGCGTGCGCACCGCCAGCCCGTAGAACAGCAGATAGAAGGCGGCCGTCTGGAAGCGGTCGGCCGGCACCGCGCCGGCCAGTTCGAAGAGGTCGAAGCTCCAGCGGCCGCCGCTGGCATCGGCGTGGCCCCAGCCGAGAACGACGCAGCCGGCGACGAACAGCGCCAGGCCGAAGGATTGATACTGGACGAAGCGCGCCAGCGCCTGCGTCTCGGCGCGCGACGACGCCCAGCGCCGCAGCAGGTAGGTTACCGCCCACAGTTCGAGCGCCGAGAACAGCGCGAACCAGGCGATATTCAGCGTCACCAGCATGCCTACCAGCCCGGCCTCGGCGACCAGCAGCACGGCGAACAGGCGGCCCGGCGAGATCATGCCGCGACTCATGCCGTAGAAGGTCATCAGCACGGTCAGTAGGGCCGCCACCAGCAAGAAGACGATGCTCAGGCCGTCGACCGCGACATGATAGCCGAGCGAAGCGAAACGCTCGGCCAGTTGCAGCGTCGCCGACGCCGGGTCGATCCGGCTGGCGACGACGATGCACAGCAGCAGTTCGGCCAGGGCGAAAGCCTTGCCGGCGACGACCGCCATTGTCCTTTCCTTGAAGGCGAAGACGACGGCGGCGCCGCCCAGCGGCAGCAGCTGCAGGATGGCCAGCAGCGGCAGGCCGCCCCGCTCGAACCAGAGGATTTCGCCGAAGCCGCCGGTCACAGGATCACCACGAAGGTCGCCATGACCGCCATCATCAGGTAGCGCGGCTGCTCGAGCAGGTTTTCCACGACCCGCAGATAGCCGCCGGTCCGCAGTAGCAGCTTCTCCGCAACACCGCCGCGGCCGCGCAGCGAGAGGTGCGTCTCCAGCCGTTGCAAGCGTTCGGCAAGGCTGGCCAGCGCCCGCCCGGCGAGGCCGTCGCCGACGATCAGCGGACGCTCGGCGCTGAGCGGATGGCCGCGACCCGGCTCGCCCAGCGCGCGATCGATGAAATGCTCCTCGAGGCCGCGAATGTCCTGGGCAAACGACCCGGTCGGCTTCACCAGCAGCGTGAAACCCAGCCGGTCGAGCCAGAAGCGCTCGATGGCCGCCGCATACAGCCATTGCCAGCGGCGCAGCCAGAAAGGCGCCGGCTTCGGCCGGCCCTGCGTCAGCGCCAGCCAGGACGGGGCGAGGAGAAATTGCCAGGCGCGCCACGCCGCGTGCAGGCACAGGTGAATGGTCGCCAGCGTCGTCCACCCGAGGCCGATGGCGACGAACATCAGCGCCACCTGAAAGACCGTCGCGAAGATCAGCGCCGACTTGACGTCGCTCTGCACCAGCCCGCACAGCCAGGCATGGAGCGCCGTTGCGGCGCCGGCGACGACCAGCCCGATCATCACGTCCGGCACCTGCGCCAGCAGCGGCGACAAGCGCAGCAGCAGATAGACGCCAGCGTGTATCATCACCGCGCCATAGAAGATCGCCGACGACGGCGTCGGTCCCTCGAGCGCCCGCGCGATCCACGGGGTGAACGGCAGTTGCGCCGACTTGGCGAGGGCCGCGACGACGAAGCCGAAAACCAGCAGGCGCGCCGTGACCAGCGGCAGTTCCGCGGCGCCGGTCACGACCGGCCACTCGAAGCTGCCGAGCCAGGCGGCGGCGAGGCCGAGACCGAGCAGGAACCCGGCGTCGCCGGCGCGGTTGGCGACGAAGGCGAAGAGGGCGTTGCCGGTCGCCAGCGGGCGCTGCCGGGCATAGCCGATCAGCAGAAAGGAGGCGACACCGCACATCTCCCAGCCGACGAAGGCGAGCAGGCCGTTGCCGGCGAGAAAGACGAGCTGGATGCCGGTAAGGAACAGGCTGAGGACCATGAAGAAGCGATGGAAACCGGCTTCGCGGTGCAGGTAGTTGGCCGAGAAGCGCAGCGTCAGCCAGCCGATCAGCGCCGTCACCGTCGCCACCGGCAGCGACAGGGGATCGAGCAGGAAAGAAACGCTGCCCCGCCAGTTGCCGCTGGCGAACCAGGTGCCGAGGATGCGATGGCCGGGCGCGCCGTCGCGTAATGCAACGACGTCGATGGCGAGCAGCAGCAGCAGGCTGGCGAGAGCGGCCAGTGCGCAGATCTGGGCCGTCAGCGGCTCGGCGCCGTCGCCATGGGCGCGTCCGCACAGCACGCGCAGGCCGACGGCCACGAAAGCCAGCAGCGGCAACGCCGGCACCAGCCAGACCAGATCGGGCAACAGGCGCAGTGCCGCGTTCATGGCGCAGCCCCCAGGATCATCGCCGGCGGCAGCGCCTCGTGCCGCCCCGCGAACCACTCGGCGGAACGCCCGGCCCGCGGCACGACGGCGCGGCCCGACCACGGCAGCCAGCCACGGCGCGGGCAGTAGGCGTGGATCGCCGCGGTCGACGGCGATTTCGCGGCCAAAACGATCCAGGCGTTGCCGACGAGTTCCCGCAGCGCCGGCTGCCGCGCGACGATCGCCGACAGCATCTCGGGCGTCTGCTCGACCACGACCAGCAGGCGCATCGCCTCGTGGATCTCGACCATCTGCCAGGGCAGCCCGGTGCGCAGGTCCGAATCGGCGCCCTCCATGACGCCGAACAGCCCGGCGACGTTGTGCGTCACCTTGGAGGCACAGCCGAAGCGCTCGTTGTCCACGGTCGAGAAATAGTATTCGAGGCTGATCCCGGCGCCCACCGGACCGGCGGCGAGCAGGATGTTCTCGACGATCCGCCCGTCGTCGTCGCCGAGCGGATCGTAGGAGATGAGGAAGACGCGGCGGTCGAGGAAGAGTCCGCGGCTCATCTCGCGGCGGCCGATGAAGGCCGCCGCGTTGGTCGCGTGGCCCAGTTCCGGCCGCGCCTGCGAAATATCGTGGCGGCGTCCCGTCACGTGCCGGCTGGCCCGCCAGGGCGACGCGTGCGGCGGCGCCGAGGCGAGCCGGCGGCAGCGCTCGGCGGCATGGGCGCGACAGGCTTCGGCCAGTTGCCCGACCAGGCGATCGAGGTCGGCCTGACGGGCGCCCGGCAGCAGGTCGAGGTCATACCACTCGATCGCGTCGTCGCAGGTATTGTGCTCGGCGGCGACGAACCACGTCGCCATCGGGATGTGCAGCCCGCGCCCGGCAAGCTCCGCGCGCACCTCGGGCCGGTTGGCCATCGCCGCCAGGGCACGGGCGTTCGGGCCGCCGTGGCGACCCGAACAGGCGCCGCAGTCGTAGGCCGAGAGATGCGGATTGTTGCGGCTCCCCGAGCCGTGGCCGAGCACCAGCACGAGCGGCGCGAAGCCGCCGGCGAGCCCAATCATGCGCAGGAAGTTCTCGACACGCTGCGCCTGCTCGTCGTCGGTGAATCCGGCCTGCGGATCGCCCGGCGTCGCTTGCGGGCTGGCGCTCGCCGCGGTCAGTTGCAGGCGCGTGCGGACGCGGCCATCGAACTGCTCGCGCCAGCGGCCAAGCGCCTCACCGAACCACCCTGGCGCCAGCGTGCCGGCAAGCAGCGCCGCCAGCGCCGGCAGCGCCGCGAGCGCGCTCAGCAGCGGACCGGCCAGCGGCCTGCGGCGCGTGTCCTGAACGAGACGCTCCCGCCATTGCAGCCGCCGGCGGCGGCGGTCGGCATGGCGCGTAAGCGCCTCCTCGCTGCCGGGAGCGGCCGTTTCGCGGACGGCATGCACCGGCTCGACGACGATCGGGCACAGTGCGCTCGGCCCGGCGTCGTCGATGCCCTGCCAGACCATGGCGACGCCGAAGAAACCGGCGGCGCCGTAGGTGGCGACGGCCGGCGCGATCTCCTCGAGATGGCGGCGGGTGCCCTCCTCGCGGTCGTCCATGCAGAAGATGACCTGCGCCGTCGGCGCCACGACCTCCTGGCGGCGACGCTGGTTGGCAGCCAGCGCCGCGAAGATCTGTTCGCGGTAGTGGCGTTCGTAGGCGAGCAGCCAGACCTGGCCGCGCGCCAGCGGGTCGAGGCTGGCGGCGCAGTCGAGCAGCGCTTGCGCATCCTCCGCCGTCAACCCTTCGACATCGCCGGCGTTCAACCCGAGCAGCGCAACGAGGGCGGCGAGGCGCGCCGCGCGCGCCTTCGCGGCAGCCGCGCGCGACTTGCCGGAGGCGGCGATTTCCGCGGCCAGCGCCTCCCACTCGGGAACAGCGCTCGCCCCGGCGAGATCGATGCGGCACAGGCGGGCCGCCCGGTTCTCGTGATCCTCGCTCAGGACCTGGCTGCGCAAGGCATCGCGGACGAAAAATTCCGCCGGACGCGCGGCAAACCAGGCGTGCAATTCGCCCAGGGTCAGCGGCGAGCCGGTCAGCCGCCGCGTCAGGTCATCGCACAGCAGGCGTTCGAGCAGGACGCGGACGGCAAGGTAATCGGCCATCGCCACCGGCGTGCCGTCGCCACGGCCGGGGTTGCGCGCGCGCCACAGGAACATCCCCGACCAGCCCGGCATCTCCAGCGCCAGCCGTTCGAGGTAACCGGGCCACAGGGCCTCGTCGGCGGCCACCCGCGGCAGCTCCTCGGCCAGCGCGTCGACCGGATCGTCAGGCAGCCAGGTGAGTTCATCGCGCACGTTCGGCAGGTCGTCGAGTTCCCAGACCATGTCGAGGTTGGCGCAGGCGCGCCAGGCCGCCCAAAAGCCGCGCTCGCGCTGCGGGTTGCGCCAGGCGGCGAGGCCGAGGTCGAGGTGGGCGGCGAGATGGCGCTGCAGGACGCTGCGCACGCGCTCGAGCACATCCTCGCCGGTCAGATGTTCGAGCAGGCTGCGCAGCGTCCAGTCGCGCCCGACCCGCGCGCGCAGCGCCGCCCAGCGCTGCGCCGCCGCGTCGCGCCAGTCGCCGGGCGTCGCGTCGGCGCCGGCTGCGGTCAACGCCGAAATTAGGGCGAAAATGGCGCTTTCCGGCTGCCGCTGCTCGCGTGCTTCCCAGTCCTGGCGGGCCTGGCCCGGATCGTCCGGCGCCAGGCGCAGGCTGGCGAGCAGCACGTCGCGCCGGCTGATGACCCGCCACACCGGCAGGTCGAGATCGGGCAGGCCGGCGTCGGTCAGTGCCGCATCGAGATCGTCGAGGGTGATCCGCCCCTGCGCCAGCAATTCGCGGAAACGCGCCTCGGGCAGATAGGTGGAGGCGCCGGTCAGGCGCTGCGCCGCTGCCAGTGCGGCGGCGAACGGCAGGTGCTGGAAGCCGTGCAGCGTGTTGTGATGGACGAAGTCGCGGATCGGCGCCTGTGCCGGCAGGACATGCGTCAGGTGCTCGACCCAGTGGGCGAGGCGCTCGCGGAACGGAAGCGTGGCGTCGCTGGTCATCTCAGCCGCCGAACAGCCGGCCGACGCGGTCGACGCTGCCCGCGACCAGATCGAGCAAGGGCGCCGGCCAGACGCCAAAGGCGATGATGCCCAGCCCGAGAATCGCCGCGGCGACCGTCTCGGTCCGCGTCATGTCGGCGATTTCCTGCGCCGGCAGGCCGGGCAGGCACAGGCGGCCGATGACGCGCAGGCCGTAGGCGGCGCCGATCAGCATGCCGGCGCAGACGATCGCCACCCAGCCGCCCCAGCGCGCGAAGCCGCCGACCAGCGCGTGCAGTTCGGCGATGAAGCCGGCGCCGCCCGGCAGGCCGATGGCGGCGAGCAGCGCGAAGGCGGTGAAGAAGGCGAAGCGCGGCGCCCGCCCGAGCAGGCAACCGTAATCGGCGAGGTCGCGGCTGTGGGTGCGCTGGTAAAGCAGGCCGACGATCAGGAACAGCGTCGCCGCCGTCAGCCCGTGCGCGACCATCTGCATCACCGCGCCGGTCAGGCCGGTGACGTTGAGCGTGGCGATGCCGAGCAGGACGACGCCCATGTGCGAGATCGACGAATAGGCGACCATCGCTTTCAGATCCTGCTGCCGCCAGGCGAGCACGCCGCCGTAGAGCAGGCTGGCGAAGGCGAGCGCCGCCAGCCAGTCCTGCGTCGCCAGGAGCGCCGCGGGCAGCGTTTCGGCGGCGCGGATCAGGCCGTAGGCGCCCATCTTGAGCAGCACGCCGGACAGCAGGATCGACACCGGGCTGGGCGCTTCGACGTGCGCCAGCGGCAGCCAGCCGTGCAGCGGAAAGACCGGCATCTTGACGCCGAAGCCGATGAACAGCCCGGCGAAGATCAGCAACTGCGTGTTGAGCGGCAGCCCGCGCCCGCCCTCGGCCATGTCGCCCATGGCGAAGCTGTGGCCGGGCGCCGCGTCGTAGAGAAAGAGCAGCGCCACCAGCATGAACACCGAGCCGCCCAGCGTGTAGAGGAAGAAATTGAGCGCCGCGCGCTGCCGGTTCGGGCCGCCGAGACGGTCGATCAGGAAGAACAGCGGGAGCAGCGTCGCTTCCCAGAAGACGTAGAACAGCGACCAGTCACGCGCGGTGAACACCCCGAACATCGCCGATTCGAGCAGCAGCACCAGCGTGAAGTAGAGCCGCGCCCCCGCCTCCATGCGGCGCGAGACGAGGACGGCGATCAGGCTCAGCAGGGCCGACAGCAGGACCATCGCCAGCGCAATGCCGTCGATGCCCAGCGCGAAATACGAGCCGAGCCGGATATTCCACGGCCGGCTTTCATGGAACTGGATCGCCGGCCCCGCCGGATCGAAGCCGGCCGCCAGCCACAAGGCATAGGCGAGGGTCGCCAACGCGAAGAGCATCGCCATCTGCCACAGCAGCAGGGCGCGGCGCGCCGGCAGCACGGCGATCAGGGCCGCCCCCAGCACCGGCATGAACACCAGCACCCTCAGCACCCCCCGCC
>WBZP01001280.1_pt1 | contig 31630 bp, 30 predicted proteins | sample 5204301 | NCBI WGS metagenome assembly WBZP01 (sample SAMN12412401, study PRJNA552823) | activated sludge metagenome | isolation source: activated sludge from nitrification reactor of wastewater treatment plant... | place: USA: Pennsylvania | collected 2017 | reverse complement strand
TCAACCCTGCGGGCTTCTCCGGGAACTCCTGCTTCACGGGGGGCTGCTCGCGGCCGATGCGCGCGAACGGCTGCGGTGGGATGAAGGAGGAGAACGTCGTCTTCTAGAGCACTCAGCAGGCTCGAACCTGGTCGCCGCCCGGCAGGGCGGGGCTCGGCGAGACAGTCGACGAACTGAAGTGAACTCTGCTGTCGAGGCGGAGTCAACGAAGGAGTGAGATGATGGCAAAGCGACATTGGACGGCTCTCACAGTGGCAGGCGTTCTGGCTGTGCTCTCGAACGCGGCAGGAACCGTGGCAGTGGCGAGCCCGCGGACGGCGTCGCCGGCCGTGGAGCAGACGTCGTCCGGCGGACAGCCAAGTGTCGTGCCCCAGACCGCCGAGGAGCATCTCGCGCGGGCCGCGATGTACAAAGACAAGGCCGCCGCGGCGCGCCGCGAGGCTGAAGAGCATCGCAAGATGCTCGCCGACTACAAGGCCCGGCAGACGCCCCCGGGACTGGAAACCAAGCTCGGCCAGGAGCCGCCCTGGGTCAAGAAGATGCGACGACATTGCGAGCGCTACATCACGGCGGCTGACCAGATGGCCGCCGAGGCCGAGCAGTTCGCGGAGTTCCACCGCATGCGAGCGGAGGAGATGCGAGGCAAGTGATGGCTCGGCGTCTGGTGGAGGGGAAGTGACACGCGACTACGGTGGTGAGGGCCGTCGAGGAGCGGCGGGGCTGGCATGAGTCCGCTGCTCCTCTCCACGCTAGTCGTGATCGTCGGGGGGATCGCCTGGCTCCTCGCTCGAACTCCTCCCTTCCTGCCAACCACATCGACTCGCGCCGCCCCCGAAGAGGCGGAGGCTTCCCTCGGGGTCGAGGAGCGCCGCCTCGCGCAGCACGGCCGCTGGTTCGCCCACATGCGGTGGATAGCGGCCTTGCTGGCGCTCTTCCTGGCCCTCGCGACAGTTGGCCTCGGTTTCCTGCCCAAGGCCGTCTTGGCGCCGATCCTGTTCACGATCGCCGGGATCGGCGCCTCGAACCTGGTCTACGCGGTGGCCCAGCGCCGCCGGCTCGTGAGCGTTGGTACGCTCCTGACGATCCAGCTCAACGTCGACCTCGGCTTCCTGGTTCTGCTGCTTCACCTGTCGGGAGGCATCGAGAGCCCCCTCTACCTCCTCCCGGTGTTCAACGTCCTCCTCGGTGGCATCGTCCTCACTCGCCGCCAGTGCTTCTTCATGGCCTGGCTGGGCGGACTGATCTGCGCGGGCGCCGCCTGCGCGGAGTGGGCGCGCTTCATCCCCCACTTCACCCTGGCGATCGTCCCCCATGGCGAGCATGGCGACGTGCACGACGCGTATTCGGCGACGTACACGAGCGCGCGGTCGGCTCTCCAGCTCGGCATGATGCTGTTGACCGCCCACTTCGTCTCCCGGCTGGCGGAGCAGTCTCGGGCCTACGAGCGTGGCTTGGCGGCGGCGGCTGAGGAGGCCCGCTCCGGCCGCGAGCTGCTGGAGCAGGCGCTCGAGAACTCGGGCGTTGGCCTGCGCGTGATCGACGAGGCGCTGCGGCCCCTCTTCGTCAGCGAGCAGTGGCGCCGCTGGTTCCCTCGCGAGACCACGGAGGAGCGCGCCGCGCTGGAGGCCGCCGCGGCGCCCGATTCCCCGCTGCGCAGGACGCTCGATGGCTCGTCCGTCCAGCGCTCGGAGCTCGTCCTCGGGTCCGAGGCAGCCGCCGGCCGCACGTTCGCGATCACGACGGCGCCGCTCCACGATCCCTCCGGCCGCACCGATCGCGCGGCGGAGCTGGTCCAGGACGTCACCGCGGAGAAGGAGAGCCAGGCCCGGCTGCTCAAGGCGTCGCGGCTCGCGGCCGTGGGCGAGATCGCGGGCAAGCTCGCTCACGAGATCAACAACCCGACGGCGATCGTGAGCGCCAAGGGGCGATTGCTGCTCTCGGACCGCCGCGCGGAGATGTCGCCCAAGGTCGCCCACGAGATCGAACGGATCGTGGACCTCGCGGATCGCATCGCGGGAATCGCGAAGGGCCTGCTCGCCTACGGCCGACCTTCGATCGCCCCGCGGACGCGACTGGACCCGGCGCTCCCCGCGCGGCGGGCCCTGTCTCTCGTCGACGATCAGGCAAGCCGTCAAAGTGTCCGTCTCGTCGATCAGATGCCGGCCACGCTGCCAGTCGTCGAGGCGAGCGCTCCCGAGATGGAGCAGGTGTTCCTGAATCTCTTCTTGAACGCCCTCGACGCCATGCCGGACGGCGGCGCCCTGACGCTGGCGGCAAGACCGGCCGGCGCCTGCCTCGCTCGCGGAGAGGCGGCCGTGGAGATCATCGTGGCCGACACGGGCCCGGGCGTTCCCGCCGACGTCCGGGAACGCGTGTTCGAGCCGTTCTTCACCACCAAGGAGGAAGGCCGGGGGACCGGGCTCGGCCTCGCTGTGTGCCAGGGGCTCGTACGAGGCCACGGGGGGGAGATGGAGATCGACACCGGCGCGGCCCACGGGGCGCGCGTCCTGGTCCGCCTGCCGCTTCTGGCGGAGGCGCGGAGGAGGGGTGATGGCTAGGACGCGGGTGCTCGTGGTCGACGACGAGCGCGACATGCTCGATGTCTGCGCGGACGTCCTCAGCAAGATCCCGGACGTCGACCTCCGTCTCGAGACGCGTGGCGAGCGGGCGCTCGAGGCCCTCGGGCAGGAGACGTTCGACCTCCTGCTGACAGACGTCCGAATGCCCCGAGTCGGCGGCCTCGACCTCGTCCGCGCGGCGCGCGAGCGCGATTCCCAGACGGCGATCCTCGTGTTCACGGCCTATCCCTCGGTCGAATCCGCGGTCGAGGCGATGAAGTTCGGCGCGAACGACTACCTGGCCAAGCCCTTCGTCCCGGACGACCTGCTCAGGATCGCCACAAGGCTTCTCGACGAGCGCCGCCTGCGCGACGAGAACGAGCTCCTCGAGCGCCGCATGGAGAGGGGCTACGGCTTCGAGGAGATCCTGGGCACGAGCCCTCCCATGCAGGCCGTGTTCGAGACCATTCGCCGCGTCGCGGAGATCGAGGCCGACGTTCTGATCGTCGGCGAGACGGGGACGGGGAAGGAGCTCGTCGCGCGCAGCATCCACAAGCGTAGCGGAAGGAAGTCCGCCCGCTTCGTTCCGGTCGACTGCGGCGCCATCCCCGAGGACTTGCTCGAGAGCGAGTTCTTCGGCCACGAGCGGGGCGCGTTCACGGGCGCCCATGCCCGCAGCTTGGGCCTCCTCGAATTCGCCCACCAGGGGACGTTCTTCCTCGACGAGATCGGAGAGCTTTCGCCACGCCTGCAGGTCAAGCTCCTGCGCGTCCTCCAGGAGCGGAAGATCCGCCGCGTGGGAGGACGGGACGAGATCTCCGTCGACGTCAGAGTGATCGCCGCAACGTCCCGCAACCTCTCCGCCGAGATCAAGGAGGGGCGTTTTCGCGAGGACCTCTTTTACCGCGTCAACGTTGGCCGGATCGATCTGCCCCCGTTGCGCGAGCGCCGGGAGGACGTACCCCTGCTCGTCGACCACTTCGTCGCGCGCCACGCCGCGGAGATGGGCCGCCAAGTCAAGGGAGTAGACGCAGAGGTTCTCGAAGTGCTGGCGCGCTATCCCTGGCCCGGCAACGTCCGGGAGCTCCAGAACGTCCTCAAGCGCTCGATCGCCATGTGCCGGCAGCCGACCCTCTCGGTGGGAGACCTGCCGGACGAGGTGGTCGTCGCCGCCGGCGACAAGGCGGAGTCCGGAAGCACAGGCTTCTTCGCCGCTCGCGAGCAACGGATGTCCGCGTTCGAACGCGAATACCTGGCGAACCTCCTCCGTAACTCAGGCGGCGACGTGTCGCAGGCCGCGCGCGAGGCGCGGATCCCGAGAGGCACCTTCTACCGGCTCCTCAAGAAACACGACATCGACCCGGTCACGTTCCGCGGCAAGGGCGGGGGCTCGGGAACCGGGCCCTAGAGACGGCAGGCAATCGAGCGTCGTCGCTGGCGGAGATCGGCCGTCCCTCAACCCGGCGGCGCGACGGAGTGCCCCCCCGAACACCGGACGTCGACGTCGCGACTCCCGAGGGCACCCCACGTGCCGCGGGGCGACCGCCGAACGCCGCGCTGGAGGCGCGCTGGTGCGGGTCGCGCCCGGACTGGCGCCCTGCGAGACGAGGGAGGCTCCGGCGGCCTCCGCCGCCATCGGGGGTCATGCTCCAGTCCGGGTACAAGCCGCCTTGCCATTGCCGCCCTTCGTGGGATGGCACCTGCCTTGCTCAGTCCTGATTGCGTCTTCGGGGAGAGTGCCATGAGCTCGAGCGATGTTCCTCGACGTCCGCCAGTCCGATGCGTCGTATGCCAGAAGCAAATCCATGTGGGCGAGGACCGCCAGGAGATTCCCTGGCGAGGAGGCCACTACCTCGTCTGCTGTCCCACGTGCGCCGCCAAGTTCAAAGCCGCCCCGGCGACGCACGTATCGGACCCGTGAGGCAGGCGTGGGCGATATCGTGTCAGCGCCCTGTGACAGGCCGTCCCGCGGGCGGGTCACTCTGCCGCCCAGTGTCGAGCCTGCGACCGCGAAGGTGGTCTCGGCGAGGCGTCCAAGACACGGAGGCGTCGCTCCATCGCGCTTACGCGAAACCGCGATGGCCGCGCCGTGGATCGGCCGCCGCATTGGGGGCCCGCCTGTGGGGGCCCTGGCGTCCGGACGGCCGTCGTGCCCGACCACGTCTCTGGCCCCAGCCGGCCGGGATGACCGATCCCGAGCTGGCAACCGCCTTGCAGAAGAGCCTGACCGACTCTGGGCGGCGAATCCCGGGGCGCGCTCGGAAGCCGCTCGATATCGAGAGGAGCGTCAGTGATGACCACCAACCGCTTCGCAGCGACAGCCGTGGCGGCCCTTTTGGGCAGCCTTTTCGCCGCGCCGTTGGCGATGGCCGCCCAACACCGGCACGGTGCCTCGCCTGCCGACACCCACGAGGACATGCAGACACCCGAGCCGAAGAAGGCCGGGCCGATGAAGGGCGAGACAGTGATCAAGGTCGGCAAGTCCGGTGACGTCAAGTTCACCGAGGACACCCTCGTAGGAGAGACGCGGCTCCTGCCCGGCATGTACTTGATTCAGCACCGGGTCCATGGGGCCGACCACGTGGTCCACTTCGAGGGACGCACGACGGCGAACGTCCGATGCCGTCTCGAGGCGCTCGAGGCCAAGGCGTCGGTCACACAGGTGCATACGACCCAGACGGACGGCGTGTCGAGGGTCACCAAGGTACTGATCCGCGGAGAGAACGTCGCCCACCTGTTCTGACCGTCCGCGTGAGCGCCGCCGCGATCCACGTCCGGGAATCGAGCCGCGGTCGTCGACCGCGTGGGCGAGAGTGACATCGTGCGCCGCGCCGACGAGCACTGATCGGTCGTCACGCCAACCGTGCGAGGGCGGCGCCCGGGACGACCGCCCTCGCACGGATTGCATGACTTGACGGTCTGAAGAGACAGCCGGATGGACGGCTGTGTGCCTGACGGTCCGCACGTCGCCTTCTTGCCTACGTTCTCGCCCACGGTGGGTCAACTAAGAGAGATGGGGCGTGTCTTCACGACGATCGCCTGCCTCATGCCCGCCGCGCGTTAGGGGCACGCACGAGAGAGACGCACTCGCAGGTCTTCTGCTTCTCATGTGTCGCGTGGGGCGCCTTCCTGTCGACCGAGCCGCCCTTTCGGAAGACTGCACACGGAGCGCTGCAGTGGTGCGCGAGGCCGGAGTCGGGAAGGAATCGGCATGATCGGCTCCGTGAGGCCTCGGCCGTTCGAGGCCATCCTCGCGCGACTCATCAACACTGCAATCGAGGTGCCTGTCGTGACGCGGTGGCGCCAAGCGCCAGAACTGGCGGTCTTGTGCCGCGACGGGCCGCTCCGCCCGCTCCCGCCAGCCGTCATGCGTACGTGACGCCGTCCGCGTCCATGTCACGCTGGCGAGACGCGCCGAGGCCCGCCCGAAGACCCCACGCCGGCTGCGGGCCGCGGTGTCGAGGGGCCCTACGCGTGGCCACGCCGCAGAAGACACACCCGGCCCGGCTCTTGCACACCCCGTTGATGGGTGCGCACGGAATTGGAGTCGAGGTGAATGCGCGTGCTCGTGATCAGCCCGGATCGCAACTTGGAGCAGTTCCTCGACCGAGAGCTGGGGACGGCCGGCATCGAAGTGCTCGGCAGCCAGCCTGGTCCGGCGATGATCGCCGCCGCGCGCGCGACACGGCCGGAGATCGCGGTCATTCAAAGCAGCGAGGCCAGGCGGGGCGTCACCGCGCTCGAGCACGCCATCCTTCGGGCGATTCAGCCGGACGTCCGGACGATCGTCGTCAGTGAGAGCCTTTCGGCCGCCGACGCCGACATCGTCGAGGCCGGCGTCTTCTACTACATGTCCGCGTCGCCCCCGGTTCGGCTGCCCGACGTCGTTCGGGCAGCGGTCCGTTCCATACGCGAAGAGGCTGACCGGCACCTGAGGCAGGGAGAGATGCGATGACTCGAGCGACCGCTCCAACCACCAAGACACCGTCCTCGGGGCCGCGCTCTGGCCACCTGGCCGTACCGGCGGTGTTGGCGATCGTCGTCGTCGGGATCACGTCCGCGGCGGAGGCGATCCCAGCGTACGGACGGCGCTACGGCGTCTCGTGCACGACCTGCCACGCCCCGTTGCCGCCGCGGCTGAATAACGTGGGCATCGCCTTCCGGAAGCTGGGCTTCAGGATGCCGGACGCGGATGAGGAAGGCCGGCTGACGATCAAGACCGTCTCTTCTCACGGCATCGGCGACGCGGCTTCGATCGTCGCCGACGTGGCCGCGAGGCGAGACAAGGAAGGCGAGCCCGGCGCCGACAGGACGACATTGGAGCTGAGCGAGGTCGAGATCGCCGCGGGGTCCGCGATCGGAGACAGGGTCTCCGTCCAGACCATGTTCGTGCCCTGGGAAGACGGCGACGTGGAACTCGAGAATGCGGAGGTGCAATTCAACGCCGGCAGCCCGCGACACCAGTTCCTGGTGCGGGGCGGCCTCATGCAGACGTACCTCTGGCAGAAGGCCAACCACGGCAGCCTGACGCTCTCGACGCCACTGCTCTTCGCGCCGAGCGGGGTAGCGGGCGTCGGGCCCTTCGCTGGTTTCGGTTTGGGCGTCAACCAGATCGGCGCCGAGGTCGGCTACATGTTCAATCGCCTGAAGGACGGTCGCCTGAGATCCACGATGCTGACCGCGGCCGTCCTGAACGGAGTCGACCAGGAGGGTGAAGGCGCCAAGCGCAACACGACGAGCGGCGCCGATGTTTACCTGCAGGCGCTCCAGCTCCTCGGCGATCGGACCACGTTCGGGGGCTTTTACTACCGCGGGCGCAGCTACCTGGCGCCCGAGCCGGCGGAGGGCCTGGTCGAGGGCTCGCAGCAGCGTTTCGCGCGCTATGGGATCTTCGGCAACCACCTTCTGCTGAACCGGTTCGACGTCGTCGCCGGGGGAGCGCTGGGCTGGGACCGCTCGCCGCTCCTGGCCAGCGACGTGCGCTTCGCGGGCTTCTTCGGCGAGGTCGACGCGCGCCTGACCGCGCGCTGGGTCGGTGTGTATCGGTTCGACCGCGTCGACCCCGACCGCGACACGCCCGACGACGACGTCCTCGCCCATACCGTGTCGACCACCTTCCGCGCCGACGATCACCTGTACCTCACCGGAGAGTACCGGTGGCTCAGGCGTCGCCCTGAGGAAGGCACTTGGGTGGCCGTGGTCAACGCGCGGCTCGTTTACTGAGAGACGACCCCTCGGCGAACCACGTTCCGAGCGGAAGGAGGATCCTCGTGAGTTCCCCAAAGAGACGTCACCTGGTTCCGGCAGTGCTGCCGCTGGTTGGAGCGATCGCGTTGTCCGCGGTCGTCGGCCGCGCGCAACCCAACGCTTCCGAGGAGGCGCGGCTCAAGAAGCTCGACACCGGACCAAAGGTCATCGACGTGGCGAAATACCCCGGCGATCAACAACAGGCCTACAAGCTCTTCCAGTCGAAGTGCTCGAGCTGCCACGCCCTCGCGCGGGGCATCAACACCGACATGGTCCTGCCCGGCGACTGGGAGCGATACATCAAGCGCATGATGTTCAAGCCGAACTCGGGGATCTCGAACGACGAGGGGCGAACCCTCTACCGCTTCATGGTGTACGACGCCTCGGCGCGGAAGGCCGAGGCGCTTCGGCGCGCGATCGCCGCTCTCGCGCCTCCCGAGCGCGCCGCCGCCATCGAGAAGGTGAAGGCCGTGAACGGCGCTTTCAGCCCGCAGTAGCCACCCGAAATGGAAGAACCTTTGGGCGACGCGGCGGCGAACCCGGCGGCGGACGCCTCGCCGGGCCGGCGCGGCTTCGTGGCGAACCTCGTCATGGTCGTGGCCGGCGCGCTGGGGTTCGGCGGGCTCGCCGCGCGCTTCCTCCAGTACCTCTACCCCGTCGTCCCGCCGGAGCAGGTCGTGGAGGTTCCGGCCGGAGCGCGCGACGCGATCTCGGCGGGAGGCGGCGCGGTATTGACCCTGCCCGTCGGCAAGATCGCCCTGGTGGAGTCCAAGGGCGAGCTCCGCGCCTTCTCGGCGGTCTGCACGCATCTCGGCTGCATCGTGCGCTGGGAAGTCGGCATGGAACACCTCTACTGCGCCTGCCACGGCGGCATGTTCGACCGCGACGGCCAGGTGGTGGGCGGCCCTCCGCCACGGCCCCTCGCCCGTTACCCCGTCGAGGTGCGTGAAGGGCAGGTCTACGTGAAGGTCAAGGTGCGGCCTCCGGTGGTGGGGGCATGAGCCCGACGACGCTGCGCACCTGGATCTCCGAACGGATCCCGGTGCCCCCCGGCATGCCCGGGAAGCCGCTCGAGGAGCGCCTGCCCATCCATCTCAAGACGTGGACGTGGGCCCTCGGCGGGACGCCCGCTCTCCTTTTCGGCGTGCAGGTCGTCACCGGCGTCCTGCTGACGTTCTACTACGTTCCATATCCGATGCACTCCTACGAGAGCGTACGGCAGATCACCTTCTCGGTTCGCTTCGGATGGCTCGTCCGCGGTCTCCACCAGGGCGCGGCCCAGCTCATGGTCGTGGCCGTGCTCCTCCACATGATCCGCGTCTTCGTCACCAGGGGGTACCGGCGGCCGCGGGAGCTCACCTGGGTGGTCGGAGTCGCCCTCTTCCTCCTGACCCTGGGCTTTGCCTTCACAGGGTACTCGCTGGTCTACGACCAGCTCTCGTACTGGGCCACCACCGTGGGAACGAACATGATCGCCGAGGTCCCGCTCGTCGGCCCCCCGCTGCTCTACATGCTGCGCGGCGGCGCCGACGTGAACCCGCAGACCCTGACGAGGTTCTACAACTTCCACATCGGGGTGATCCCGGCCGTCTTCTTCCTGACCGTCCTGGCTCACATCTTCCTCGTGCGCCTCCACGGCGTCGCCGAGCTCGAGGGCGACGAACGCAAGGAGACCTACCCGTTCTTCCCCGATCACGTCCTGCGGGAGATGGCCGTCGCCCTCGTCGTCCTGCTCGCCCTCGTCGTGTATGCGATGGCCTGGCCTCCGACGCTCGGCGAGCGGGCCAATCCGGACGTGACGCCGACGCACATCCGTCCGGAGTGGTACTTCTTCCCGTCGTACCGCTGGCTCAAGCTGGTGCCCCTCCAGGTGGGACTGTGGACCTCCACCGCCTTCGTCGGCTGCATGTTCGCCTGGCCCTGGCTGGACGACGCTTTCGAGCGCCTGGCACCGGGCCGGCGCGTCGGCACCTTCGTGGGCGCGGCGTTCTGGATGGTGACGGTGACGCTGCTCGTATGGGAAGCCCTTTCGTAAGGAGGAGCCCGTGAGCGTGACGGCCCAGAAGTATCTGGTCGCGGCTCTGAGCCTGGCCCTGGCCGCCGCCGTGAGCGTCGCCGGCGGTGTCGAAGCGCGGTTGCGCGCCAACGCCGCGCGTGACGCCGCGGCACGCCCGGCGGGTCCGCTCGATCCCCAGCTCGACCGCGGCCGGCAGCTCTACGAGAAGTACAGCTGCGTCGCCTGCCACGGCGCCGGAGGCATGGGCGGCGTTCACAACGTGAACGCCCAGACGGGAGGCATGATCAACGGCGTGCGCCTCGTGGCCGAGACGTACACGAAGGCCGACCTCGCGAAGAAGATCCTGGACGGTGTTCCCCTCGTCCCCAAGTCGGATCCAAACGGTCCGACGCCGCCGCTGGCCATGCCGTCCTACCGGGGCGTCATCGGATACCAGGAGATGCAGGATCTCACCGAATACCTCTTCAGCCTCAAGCCGCCGGCATCGAAGAAGAAGTCCGATGAGTGGTAGCGGGCCAGAGGCCGCTTCCGTCACGGCGCTCCACCTCGTCTCCGCGAGTCCGATCGACGTCACCCCGGTCCTCTTCCACGAGATCCTGGATCGTCCGCTCCTCGGCCTCCCTTCGAGGCACCTCGTGTTCTTCGCACTCACCGGGATCGTCGTCCTGGCCGCTGCCCGCCAGGCCCTGCGCGGCTACCAGGGCGGCGTGCCGCGAGGCTTCGCGGCGCTCGTGGAGATCCTCGTTCTGTTCGTACGCGACGAGGTCGCGGTGAAGGCCATCGGCCCGGACGGCCGCCGCTTCACGCCCTTGCTCCTGAGTTTCTTCTTCTTCATCCTCGTGGCCGCCCTCCTCGGCCTGCTCCCGTTCGCAGCCGTGTCCACGAGCAACCTCGCCGTGGCCCTGGCTCTCGCGACGGTCTCCTTCGTGGCTCAGCAGGCGAGCGGGGTTCGGAGCCACGGGTTCCTCGGCCACTTCCGACGCCTCGCGCCGGCCGGCCTGCCGGTCTGGATGCTGCCCGTCATGGTCCCGATCGAGATCCTGGGGATGTTCACGAAGCCCTTCGCGCTAACCGTCCGTCTCTTCGCCAACATGCTCGCGGGCCACGTCGTCATCGCCATGCTGCTCCTGCTCATCCCGCTCCTGGCGTCGGTCCGCCCACTGTTCGGCTGGGCGGTCACGCCACTGTCGCTCACGCTCGCTCTCTTCATCATGTTCCTGGAGGTGCTGGTGGCGTTCGTCCAGGCCTACATCTTCACGCTGCTGACCGCGATCTTCATCGGGCACTATGCGGCCTCAGGGCACTGACCGGGACGCCCGCGTGCATCCCGCGCTCGTTCGGAGTCGCCACGCGGAGACGCTCGCGAACGGAGAGTATCTGTGACGCGTGGTGCCGGGACGTCATTCGTTCCAGCGCTGAAGTTCCACGTCCTTACGCGCTTCTACGACCCGCTCGCACGTCTCCTGCTCCGGGAGAAGGAGTGGAGGTCGCGGCTCGTGACACAGGTGGCGCCACATGAGCGCGAGCGCGTCCTCGATCTCGGCAGCGGCACCGGTACCCTGAGCCGAATGCTGAAGCGCGCCTGTCCCGGAGCCGGCGTCACCGGTTTGGACGCCGACCCCGGCATCGTCGCCCGAGCCCGGCGGAGGGCCGCGGAGGAAGAACTGGCCATCGACTTCCATCAGGGGATGGCGAGCGCGCCCCCGTTTGCGCGCGCTTCCTTCGACCATGTCGTGTCGAGCCTGTTCTTCCACCACCTCACCCCGGTCGAGAAGTGTCGGTCCCTCCTAGTATCCCGTAACAGAAATAACGTGACATCGCATGCCCCGGTGGACGATACTCGTGCGTGCAGAAGCGAATCGGCCGCCCGCTCGCGGAACTGGTACTGACTGAGGATGAGCGCGTCTCGCTCGAAGGCTTCCGTAGGAGGCGCAAGACCGCTCAGGCCTTGGCCCTGCGCGCCGCTATCGTCCTGGGCTGCGCCGAGGGAAGAAGCAACGGTGAAGTGGCAAGCGCGCTGCGCGTGACCCGGCAGATGGTGGGAAAGTGGCGCGCACGCTTCGCTGCGGAGCGACTCGAGGGCTTGCTGGACGAGCCACGACCAGGGGCACCCCGCAAGATCAGCGATGCGGACGTCGAGCGCGTCGTAACCACCACCCTCGAAACCACGCCGAGGGGAGCGACGCACTGGAGCACGCGTGGCCTAGCCGAGAAGCTCGGCTACAGCCACATGACCATCGCCCGCGTCTGGCGCGCGTTCGGCCTACAGCCCCACCGCACAGAGAAGTTCAAGCTCTCGCCGGATCCGCTTCTCGTTGACAAGGTACGAGACATCGTCGGCCTGTACCTCGATCCTCCAGATAACGCTCTGGTCCTCTGTGTGGATGAGAAGTCCCAAATCCAGGCGCTGGACCGTACTCAGCCGCTCTTGCCGATGCAGCCTGGCCAAGTGGAGCGCCGGACCCATGACTATCGCCGGCACGGGACGATCTCGCTGTTTGCAGCTCTGGATGTAGCCACGGGCAAGGTGATCACCGACACTCGCAGGCGTCACCGTGCCAAGGAGTTCAGGAACTTCCTCGACCTCATCGAGGCTGAGGTCCCGAAAGAACTGGACGTCCACCTGGTGATGGACAACCTGTCGACTCACAAGAGCCCGACAGTGCGCCGCTGGTTGACGAGTCACCCTCGTTTCCACGTCCACTTCACGCCGACCTATGGCTCGTGGCTCAACCAGGTCGAGCGATGGTTTGGCCTTCTCGAGCAGCGACAGATCAAGCGGGGCTCGCATCGCAGCGTCGTCGCACTCGTGAAGGCGATAAACACCTTCGTCGAGGTCGCGAACGAGAACGCCCGCCCATTCCGCTGGATCAAGACAGCGGACCAGATCCTGGCCAGCATCGCGCGCTTCGCTCAGCGGACGGCTCGCGCCCATGCATAGTCAGCTAACTTCTGTTACGGGATACTAGCTGCTTACGACCTACTGAAGCCCGGAGGTCAGCTCCACATCGCCGACTGGGGACGGCCGCACGATCCGCTGATGCGCGTAGCGTTCTTGCTTGTGCAGGCATTGGACGGCTTCCCGACGACTGCGGACAGCGTTCGGGGGCTGCTGCCCACCTACCTTGAGGGCGCTGGCTTCGGATGTGTCGAGGAGACGTGGCGTACGCGGACGGTGCTCGGAACGCTCAGCATCCACCGCGCGGTCAAACCTCGGTGAGGTGAACGATGAACGAGACAACCGGCCGCGCGCGGGACCGGTCGACGGAGCGGATGGGCGACGCTGCTGGCGCCTGCCGACTAGCCCTTTCGCTCACGCTACTGATGACCATCCCGGGGCTGGCCGTGGCGGCGCAGGCGCGGCAAGAGCGCACACGCCTCACAGAAGACGAGCGAAACACGATCGCCGTCTTCCGCGACGCGAGCCGGGGAGTCGTCCATGTCGAATCGCGTGCGACGACGGAGGCGCGGTTCGAGAAGGGCGTGATCGAGGCCGGCACGGGCAGCGGCTTCGTGATCGACGCGGATGGGCACGTCCTCACGAACTTCCACGTCGTCAGCGGCAAGAACGAGGTGGACGTCGTGCTGGGCAGCGGCCGGCGCGTCAGCGCGCGGTTGATCGGGACGGTCCCGCAGTTGGACGTCGCCCTGCTGCATGTCGACGCGCCGCGCGCGGAGCTGTTCCCCCTGCCGCTCGGGGATTCCCGCGCACTCCAGGTCGGCCAGAAGGTCATGGCGATCGGCAACCCCTTCGGCCTGCACAACTCCCTGACCGTCGGGGTCGTCAGCGCACTCGACCGTTCGGTGCCCGGGGTGCCCGTCGAGCTGCGGGAGGCGCTCATTCAGACGGACGCCGCGATCAACCCCGGCAACAGCGGCGGTCCGCTGCTGGATTCAGGCGGCGCGGTGGTCGGCATCAACACCTTGGGGGGTGTCGCCCAGGACGTCGGCTTCGCGGTGCCGATCCACCTCGCGCGCCGCGTGGTGGAGGATCTCGTCGCGATGGGCCATGCCTACCGCCCCGAGCTCGGTCTCGAGGCCACGGAGGTAACGCCGGCGATCGCGAGGCTCTTCGGATTGCCGGTGGAACGCGGTCTTCTGGTCGAGGGTGTGGTGCCGCGCAGCCCGGCGGCAAAGGCGGGCCTGCGCGGGGGCGAGCGGATCATCGTCTCCGGCGACAAGGTCTACGCTCTGGGAGGGGACATCGTCACGGCCATCAACGGCGCACCCGTGACCAGCGCGGCCACCATCGCCCGCGTGCTTCTCGAGGCTCATCCCGGGGAGGTCCTGCGCTTGACGGTGGAACGCGACAGCCAGTCCCTCGAGATCTCAATCACCCTCGAAGAGATGAATATGCGGTTCTGAATGCGCTGCCGCCTGCGCGGAGGATCTCCGGTCGCCACGGCCCTTCGCTCCGTGCCGCCGCGGTCTTGTCGTCGGCAGAGCGGCTCATCGGCCCCGAGCGCCGCAGCCGCAGTCGAGGCACCCGTGCGTGGCGCAGGTTCCGCAGCTGCGCTCCAGGCTCCGCTTGAGCGCGGCTCGGGCGCGATGAAGCCGCACCGCGGCGTTGTTCGGCGTAAGGCCCAGCGAATGCGCAACGTCCGCGACGGGCGTTTCTTCGAGGTCGACGCGCTTCACCATCTCGGCGTACTCGGGCTTGAGCGCCGGCAGCAGGCGCGAGATGCAGGCGCACACCTCGCCCCGCAGCTCGGGGTCGGGCGCTGCGGCCTCGCTCGGCGCCTCGTCCGAGATCAGCCGCGCCCGGGCGCCGGCCCGGCGGTAGTGGTCGACGAGGGCGTTGCGCAGCAGCCGATAGAACCACGCGACCGCGCTCTCGTTGCTCCGGATCGCCCCGCCCTTCTCGATGCCCCGCAGGTAGGCGGCCTGAAGGAGGTCCTCGGCCTCGGCGCGCGTCCGCACGCGCCTCTGGAGGAACGCGAGGAACTGCCGATGGTTGTCGACGAGGGCCGCCAGCACATCCGGGCTCGTTCGCGGTTCAACCACTGGATGGGTCCTTCGGGGCACAAGTAGACTGGTCCCAATATCTTAGCCAAGGCGACCCGCGGCCGGAGACGGGCCACTGTAAGGCCGGGCCGGCCCGTGCGTCAGCGTCGGTGAAGGCCGGCATCCCACCGGCCGAGGAGGAGGCAGCGATGCAGCCGACCACGACCCGGACCTACACCGACCCCATCTGCGGCATGGCCGTCGATCCGGCCAAGGCCCTGACGACGCGGCGCGACGGAGTGCACCCACTACTTCTGCTCCAAGCGATGCCAGGAGCGTTTCGAAAGCGGCGGCGAGCCGCAGCCCCACCTGTGCTGCGCTCGCTGATGTCTCCGCCGTCGAGGCTCGGCGGCGGTGCCCCGGTTAGGGACGCTGCCGGGCGGTCGGCTCTGCAGTCCTGACGAGCGAGTGAGGAGAGCATGACAGCCAAGAATCATTCCGACCATGCCGCCGCGCCGCGGGCGGTGTCCGGTGACCGAGGAACAGGCGCCACTCAAGTGACGGGTCTCCAATACACGTGCCCGATGCACCCGGAGGTGCGCGCAGAGGCGCCCGGGGCCTGCCCGAAGTGCGGTATGGCCCTGGAACTCGCGGCCCCGGCCCCCCCGCAGGCCGCCCGCAGCGAGTACGTCTGCCCGATGCATCCCGAGATCGTGCGCCCGCAGCCCGGCTCGTGCCCGATCTGCGGCATGGCCCTCGAACCGCGCGTCGTCACCGCCGACGAACCCGAGAACGCCGAGCTCGCCGACATGACGCGGCGCTTCTGGGTGGGCACCGCGCTCACGGCTCCCCTCGTCCTCCTGACGATGGGCGACATGCTCGTCGGCCACGGCGGCTGGCTCGCGCCGCGCGCGCTCGCCTGGATCGAGCTGGTCCTCTCGACGCCGGTGGTCCTCTGGGCCGGGTCGCCCTTCTTCGAGCGCATGTGGGCCTCGTTCCGCACCGGACACCTCAACATGTTCACGCTGATCGGCATCGGCACCGGGACCGCGTACGGCTTCAGCCTCGCCGCGACGGCCCTCCCCGGCCTCTTCCCGAGCTCTCTGCGCGGGCCCGATGGCGAGGTGGGCCGCTACTTCGAGGCGGCCGCGGTGATCACGGCGCTCGTTCTTCTCGGGCAGGTCCTCGAGCTGCGCGCCCGCAGCCGCACGAGCGGGGCGATTCGTGCCCTCCTCGGCCTCGCTCCGCGAACGGCTCGCCGCATCGAGGTCGAGAGCCGGGAGGTCGACGTGCCGCTCGACCGCGTCGCGGTCGGCGACCGCCTGCGCGTGCGTCCCGGTGAGAGGATCCCGGTGGACGGCGTCGTGGTCGAAGGGCACAGCGCCGTCGACGAATCGATGATTTCGGGTGAGGCGATACCCGTCGAGAAGTCCACCGGCGACCGTCTGACCGGGGCGACGCTCAACGGCACCGGCACACTCGTGATGCGCGCCGAGAAGATCGGCGCGGACACCATGCTCGCGCAGATCGTCCGCATGGTGAGCGAGGCTCAGCGCAGCCGTGCACCCATCCAGCGCCTCGCCGACCGCGTCTCGGCGATCTTCGTCCCGGCCGTGCTGGCGATCGCCGCGGTCACCTTCGTCGCGTGGTGGCTCGCCGGCCCCGAGCCTCGCCTCGCCCACGGACTCGTCGCCGCCGTGAGCGTGCTCATCATCGCGTGCCCGTGCGCCCTCGGTCTCGCGACACCGATGTCGATCATGGTCGGCGTGGGCCGCGGCGCCACCCTCGGCGTCCTGGTCCGCGACGCCGAGGCACTCGAGGCCTTCGAGAGGGTGGACACCCTCGTGGTCGACAAGACCGGGACGCTGACTGAAGGGCGTCCACGGCTCGCGACCGTCGAGGTGGCCCCCGGCTGGGAAGCCGACGAGGTCCTGCGCCTGGCGGCGTCACTGGAACAGGGGAGCGAGCACCCCCTCGCCGCCGCCATCGTCGCCGGGGCCCGCGATCGGGGGCTCCGTCTCGACGCGGCGGCCCAGTTCGGTTCCGTCACGGGCAAGGGGATCCACGGGATCGTCGCGGGCCGGCCTGTCCTGCTCGGGAATCCCGCGCTCCTCGCGGAAGAGGGCATCGACCTCGAGTCGCTCTCCGATCGCGCGGAGCGGCTCCGGGAGGACGGTCAAACGGTCATGTTGCTCGCGGTGAACGGCCGGCTCGCGGGGCTCCTGGGCGCGGCCGACCCCCTGAAGGAAACCACGGCGGAGGCGCTCCGTGAGCTCAGGGCCGAGCGAGTGCGTGTCCTGATGGCCACCGGTGACAACCGCACGACGGCGGCGGCCCTGGCGCGCAGGCTCGACCTGGACGCCTTCGAGGCGGAAGTCCTCCCGGAGAAGAAGGCGCTCGTCGTGAGGCGCCTGCGCACGGAAGGGCGCACCGTCGCGATGGCCGGCGACGGCATCAACGACGCGCCCGCGCTCGCCGAAGCTCAGGTCGGCATCGCGATGGGGACGGGCACGGACGTCGCCATGGAGAGCGCCGGCGTCACCCTGCTCAAGGGCGACCTGCGGGCAATCGTCCGGGCTCGGCGTCTCTCCCGCGCCACGATGGCCAACATCCGCCAGAACCTGTTCTTCGCCTTCGTCTACAACGCACTCGGCGTGCCGATCGCGGCCGGGGTCCTGTATCCCGCCTTCGGCCTCCTGCTCTCGCCCATGCTCGCGGCGGCGGCGATGAGCCTCAGCTCGGTGTCAGTCATCGTGAACGCCCTGCGGCTCCGGCGGCTCGAGCTCTGACCGCCCTCGTACCGATCGGACCGAGTCCCCCGTCCCATCGGCATGACACCGTCACGACGCTGAGACGGTGAAGGCGGCGGCCGCCACCGATGGGCCGCCGCCTCGGGGTGGACAGCGCGAGCCTCAGTGGTGCCCGTGCGGCTGGGCCGGCGCCGTCTTCTCCGGCATTCCGATCAGCACCTCCTTCGCGACGTTCGACTTCTCCTTCGCATCCTCGACGTAAGTGACGACGACTCGCTGCCCCGCCGCCAGGTGCGACGCTTCCGCGGCCATCGTGCCGTGCTTGTACTTCGTCTCGGCGGTGAGCACGAAGGACGACTTCTTGCCCTCCTTGTCCGAGACCTCGAGGTGCTTGGCGTCCACGGCCGCCACGGTGCCCATCGCCTTGTGCTCGTGTCCCTCGTGGGCGCTCACGAATCCCGCGGCCAGCCAGACGCCCACGGTTGCGGCGGACAGTATCTTCCTCATGATCTTTCGGCTCCTCCTCAGTGTTCGTGTCCTTCCCTGCCGGTCGTCGGCGCATCGCCCTCGCCAGCCAGGAACCTGCGTATCTCTTCCTCTTCCTCGAACTCCCGTCTCGTCCTGGGATTCAGGGCCTCCATGTCGGCCAGCTCCTGCGCGGTGATCTTCGGCAGGTGCCGGATGAAGTGCACGAGCTCCCAGCTCTCCGTCGCGTCGTGCGGACCGCTCGCGCCCCAGGCCGGCATGCCCGTGAGCCGGACTCCGTTCTCGATGATGTAGAAGATCTCGCCGTCCGATAGCCGCTGCGTCGCGGCCAGCGTCATGTCCGGCGCCTTGGGGTAGAGGTTTCGCCCCAGCGCCGTCTGGCCGCGGCCGTCGTTGCCGTGGCACGAGGCGCAGTGGTCGGCGAAGTGGGCACGGGCGCGCGTCAGGCCCTCGGCAGTGAGCGGCACGGGGTTCCGTGCCTCGCGAGCGGCCCGCGGGACGGCGATATGCCTGAGCTGACGGGCCAGCATCGCCTCGGCTCGGGTGGGCTCGTCTCTCGCGCTGACGCCGTGGCGGACGAGCGAGACGAAACCCCACGCTCCCGCGCCGAGGGCTAATCCGGCCACGATGAGCACGACTCTTCCCAGGCTCTTCATCCAGTTTCCCGCCCTCAAGTCCAGAGGCGCTTCAGGCAGGGGTGATGCAAGCGCTGTTCCAGAAGGTCGCTCCAGAATGCCACCGAGGCGGCGGTCTGTCGCGGCGACGCCCGTGGGCCGTGCCGCCGCGGTCCTGTTGAACCTCGAACGGACGTGAGCTTCGACAGACCGGCAACCGGCCCGCGTCCTGGCCGACGAGCGCAGTGTCACGCCGATGAGACATGGCGAGTCACTCGCGTCGGGCGAATCCCCCGCCCGCGGCGGGCATAAGCGGCTGGAGCGCATGGCGGCCAGCGCAGACGCCCCGCTCAGACGATGGCACGGGCCTTTCATGTGCGATTGGCCATGAACTCGGCGGGCTCACCTGGGGATCCCTGCACTCGTTCAGGCTGCACCTACGCAAGCCCGCGCCCGCCGCGTCTCGGCGCGAACCGGGCGCTCGCGGCCCGGACCACGGCGACGGTCGCGGTCGTCGCCGTGCTCTTGCCGGCGGGCTGCGTACACGTCCCACCCCAAGGGCGAGCGAGCTTTCGGCTCGCGGCGTATTTCGAGAGCCACAACGAGACACCTCCGTCGGTGGCGGACGAGATGCATCGTGGTCACGTCACGTACGGGATGGACGAGGATCAGGTCTTCGCGGTTCTCGGGGAGCCAGTCCGGAGGACGCGACACCAGGGCGCCGGCGCGTCCCAGGTGTGGATCTACCCGGGCCACAAGATCCACCAAGGGTACGCGCACGGGGCGACTCTCTACAGGCTCGTGTTCCTCGATGGTCGCCTGCGCATCATCGACCCGATCTAGCGGAACGCGCCGCCAGGAAGACCTCTGGGGGGGGCGAAGATGAAGACGCTGCTCGCACTCGCGCTGATGGCGGTCGCGTTCCCCGCGGCCGCCCTCTGTCAGTCGGCTCCAGATTCGCCGCTCGAGCGGCGCCTCCGCGCCCTCGAAGCCGAGGTGCGGGACCTCAAGGCTGAACTCGTCGCGCTGCGCGCGGCGCAGGCAGCCGAGGCGGCTGCCACGCCGCGTGTGACACCAGAGCCACCCGCTGCGATCGCCGCCGCGGCCGCGCCCCAGACGGCGGCGCAAGACCAGCATGGTGGCCCCGCGCCGGAGTACGCCGCGTCGACCGCGAAGGCGCTGAACCCTGACATCGGTGTGATCGGCAACTTCCTGGGTGCCGCCGGCCGCAGCGGAGGCGGCAGCGACTCTCTGGCGCCTTTCCCAGCATTCACGCTCCAGGAGAGCGAGGCGAGCTTCCAGGCTGTCGTCGACCCCTTCGCGCGCGCCGACTTCTTCCTCGCCGTTGGCGAGAAGGGGATCGAAGTGGAGGAGGGATACATCACGTTCCCGACTGTCCCGGGCGGGCTCCTGGTGAAGGCCGGGAAGATGCGGGCGAGCTTCGGTCGCCTCAACACCTTCCACAACCACACCCTCCCGTGGGTCGATCGGCCCCTCGTCATGTTCAACCTGCTCGGGGGAGCGACCGATGATCCCGACACGGGGATCAAGGACGCCGGCGTATCCGTGAGCCGGCTCCTCCCCATCGGCGGTTTGTTCGTAGAGGCCACGGGCGAGCTCTTCCGCGGCGACTCCGGCAGCCTCTTCTCCTCCACGAAACGGGAGGACGTGAGCGCGGTCGCTCACCTTCGCGCGTACGGCGACTTCTCGGAATCGGCGAACCTCGAGATCGGCGGGTCCTACGCTCGCGGCCACAACGACCAGGGGAGCGCCTATCTCACCCAGCTTCTCGGCACGGACGTCACACTGCGCTGGAGGCCGCTGCGTCGGGCGATCTACCACTCCTTCGCCGGCCGGGCCGAGCTGGTCTGGAGCCGGCGTGAGCAGCCCAGCGGCACACAGGACGCCTTCGGAGGGTTCCTTTCTGCGGACTATCGGCTCGGTCGGCGCTGGTTCCTCGGCGGACGCTACGACTGGTCCGCCCGCGCGCGTGAAGCCGACGTGAGTGACCGCGGCTTCTCTCTGGTGGCGACTTACTGGCCGAGCGAATTCACGCAGCTCCGGGGACAGTACCGGCGCACCCGATTCGGCGACGGGCCGACTGCCAACGAGTTCCTCTTTCAGACCCTGTTCACCATCGGTGCGCACGGTGCGCATCCGTTCTAGATCCGCGCATCCGCCCGCCAGACCGTGCGCGTCCAGGCGCCGCCAAGCAGCCTCGACAACCGCTCGAGTGACGGATAGCCTCTCGATCATGCGAAGCGCAGTCCTGGCGGTCTTCGTCCTGGCGCTGCCAGTGATCGCCGACGCCCACGACACGTGGATCCTGCCGTCTCGCTGGAGCGTGCCGGCCGGGGAGCCGGTGGTCGTCGACCTCACGAGCGCGATGAGCTTTCCGAAGCCCGAGTCCGCCGCGCGTCCAGACCGCCTCGTGGACAGGAAGGTTCGACTCGGCGGCGTCGTGTCTTCGCTCGCGGTGTCGCCCGAGCGGAGCGGCGCCAAGGCTCTTCGGCTCACCGTCACGCCCCACGGCGCCGGCGTGGCGACACTGTGGATCACCACACGGCCCAGGACGCTGGATCTCAAGCCGGACGAGGTGGAGGAATACCTCAGTGAGGTCGGCGCCTCCGAGACGATCGGTGAGCAATGGCGCCGCTCGCCCGACAGGTCGTGGCGGGAGACCTACGTCAAGGTCGCGAAGACGTTCGTTCGAGTGGGCGAGGCGACGAAGGACGATTCGTGGCGTGAAGCTGCTGGAGCCTCGCTCGAACTCGTGCCCACCAGCGATCCGACTCTGGCGGCCGCAGGCCAGGAGCTTGGCCTCGTACTCCGACGAAACGGCGAGCCTCTTGCGGGCGTCGCCGTGGGCGCCGTCGCGGGAGCTGGAGCCACGCCGATGCTCGTCAAGACCGACGGCCAGGGAGTCGTCAGATTCCAGCTCGACCACTCCGGCCCCTGGCTGTTCCGGGCGACCGTGATCCGCGCCGCACCGGGTCGCCCCGGAGAGTGGGACAGCGTCTTCACGACCGTGACGCTCAGCGTGGCGCCATGACTCAGGCTTGCGGGTCCCGTCGTCCCAGCGATGGCCTCGTCGCGGAACAGTGCCCGCGCTGCGGGCGGGTTGGACGACCTGTTGACCGCATCACGCTGAAGGCGCTCCTGCTGCCCCCCGCGCTCCTGCGGCTGTCGGCTGACCACCATTCGTTCTGCTCGACGAAGGACTGTCCGGTCGTGTACTTCGGACCGCACGAGACGTTCGACCGGCAGGATCTCGCCGTTCCGGTGTTTCAGAAGGAACCGCCAGGTGCGCGCATCGTCTGCTACTGCCTCTCCGTCTCGGAGCTCGACATCCGCCGCGAGATCCTCGAGAACGGTCGCGCCAGCGCCGCCGATCGGATCAGGGCATTCGTACAGACAGGGCGCTGCGCCTGCGAGGTCAGGAACCCGCAGGGTAGCTGCTGTCTGGGTAACGTGGATCAGGTGACCAGGCGGAGCATTGCCGAGCAGGCCGCCGGACCCACGAACACCCCCGCGCCCACCCGCCGCGCGGCCCCCTGAGAAGGCCTTCCCCCAACGCCGGGTCGCGGTTGTCGCTTGAGGTGCGCTCGCGGCTCCTGGCGCTTGGCCTTGAGCCGTCTCGCCGCGAGCGCTGAAGCCGCTGCGCCACGCGGCCGCCCCAGCAAGAGGGTTTGACCCCCTCTCGAGCCTCGGCGAGAATCGAATGCAGGTGAGTCGCCCCCCGAAGCCTGCCCAAGCCGTGACGGCGCTCGTCGCCCTGCTGTCGCCGTCCGCGGTGGGCCTGGTGCTCTCCGTCCATCTCCTGAGCGGCCACCACAACCCGGCGGCCGCGGCGGAAAGTGTCGGCGTGGAGATCGCTCTTCACGGACACGCGCACGTCGAGGGAACGCCGCCGCACGCGCATCCGCTCGTGGGCAGCGTCGCCGCGCCTCTGCCCGGCCGGATCCTCGTCCCGTCGGCGGCGTTCCTCGCCGACGCGCCGGAGGCCCTTCTGGGCGATCCCCTCGGACGCCGCGCGCTCTTCTGGGACCGCCCGATGGACGACCCGCCCCCACGCCTGGCGGCTCCGGCGATCCTGAGAATCTGATCCAGGCCCCCATCCGACCGTAGGGCTCCGCCCGCGCGGAGCGCTCGTGACTATTCGTGTCCCGTGACGGGGGAGATCATGCGATTGACGTGCTCAGTGGGCCTTCTGGCCCTCGTTCTGGCGCCGTCGGCCGGCGCTCAGGGCTTGACGGAAGCGGAGTTCCTCTCGGCGTTCGACGCGGGAGGGGCCGCGGTGCGCGCGCTCCAGGAGGGCCTTGCCCGGGCCGAGGCGGCGCGACGCCGCGCCGGCCTCCTCCAGAACCCGCGAGTCGACTTCTGGCGCGAGCAGCCCGACGCGAACCCGCGGGTGACGAACTGGACGCTGAGCTGGACGCCGCCGCTCGACGGCCGGTACGGCCTCGGCAAGAAGAGCACGGAGGCCGGACTCGCCGCCGCCCGCGAGCGCCTGGCGGTGGACAAGGCCGGCCTGCGGCGGGAGCTGCGTGCCGCCTTCGCGGCGTGGAGCCTCGCCTTCGAGCGGCGACAGGTGCTCGGCGAGCAGTTGGACGGTGTGCGGCGTCTGGCCGAGGTCGAACGGCAGCGAGCCCGTACCGGCGAGGAGTCGGGCCTTTCCGCCCGCCGGTTCACGCTGGCCGAGTCCGAGATTCGCTCAGCGCTGGCCATGGCCGATGCCTCTCTCGCGAGAGCGGAGGCTCTTGCCAAGGCCTGGCGGGCGGACCTTCCCGCCGGCACGGTCCCGGCCGCGCTCGTCGTTCCCGGCGCGCCGGCCGTGGCCGACCCCGCCGCGTCCCCCGAGTTGCGCGCCCTCGGCTTCGAAGTGGAGCAGGCGGGACTCGAGAAGAAGCGCGCCTCTCGCTTCCTCGCGTCTCCGACGCTGCACTTCGGTTGGCAGCAGCTCGACCAACCGGGGCTGGCCCACAGTGGACCGATCTTCGCCGCGGGCTGGACGATCCCCCTCTTCGATCGCGACCAGGGCGGCCGGCTCGAGGCCGCGCGCCGCGAGGAGATCGCCCGCGCGCGTGTGGATCTCGCGCGTGCCCGCGTCGCCGCGGATGTGGAGGGAGCCGCCGCCGCGTTCCGCGGGCTGAGCGACGCGGCGCGCGACGCGGCTCAGGTCTCGGAGGACGCCGATCGCGTGATCAGCGCGGCGACCGCGGCCTTCCGCGCCGGAGAAGCGACGCTCACGGACCTGCTGGACAGCCTGCGCGGCGCGATCGGCGCTCGGCTGGGAGAGATCGATCTGCGCGGCCAGGCGCTCGAAGCGCACCGCGACCTGGAGGCGGCTCTCGGGCGGCCCCTGACTGGAGGAGGTTTCTGATGGACCGCCGGCTCGTCGTGCTCCTTGGCTTGCTCTCAGTCGGAGGTGTCGGCTGCCGTGGCGCGGCTCCCGGTGCCAGCACACCGTCGGCGGACGGCTGGTCCGTCACCGCCTGGGGCGAGCGTTACGAGGTCTTCGCCGAGACCGCCCCGCTCGTAGTGGGCGCCGCCGCGACGAGCGGCGCGCACGTCACCGTGCTCTCCGAGTTCGCGCCGCTGACTCGTGGGGCGGTGAGCGTCGTGCTGCGCGACGCCTCTGGCCGGGAGGAGGTCTTCCGGCAGGAGAAGCCAAAGCGGGACGGCATCTTCCCGGTCGAACTGAAACCGCGGGCCGAGGGCACGTACGACCTCGTCTTCCGGATCGAGTCGGCCGCCGGCGCCGAGGACGTCGCGGCGGGGCGCGTGCGCGTGGGTACGGCCGCCTCGCCCGGGGGCGCCGTCGAGTCAACGGCGGAAGAGGCCGGCGGGCTGTCGTTCCTGAAGGAGCAGCAGTGGCGCACCGAGTTCGCCACCGCACCCGTGCGCGAGGGCACGCTGTCCGAAAGCGTCTCGGGGCCCGCCCAGGTGAAGCCGGCCGCCGGCGGCGAGGTGGTCCTCACCGCCGCCCTCGACGCCACGGTCGCGTCGATGCCCTGGCCCCACACCGGCCTGGACGTGGGGGCGGGCGCCCCTGTCTTTCGGCTGATGCCCCGCGTGGGGGACCGAAGCCTCCCGGAGCTGCGCGCGGACGCCGCGTCCCTCGAGGCCGACGTGGATGTCGCCCGCCGGCGGGTGGAGCGGCTCACGGAGCTGTTGAAGGTCGAGGCGACGAGCGAGGCCGAAGTGGAGCGAGCCCGGGCCGCGCTGCGAAGCCTCGAGGCGCGGCTCGCCGCCGCCCGAGGGGGCCTGGCGGCGGCCGCGACCGCGGCCGACCCCGACGAGGCGAAGACGGCGGTCATGGTTCGTGCCCCCTGGACCGGCCGCGTGGCCGAGGTCGCTGTCTCGCCGGGGCAGACCGTCGCGGCGGGAGCCGTCCTCGGACGCGTGGTGAAGGTCCGCCCCGTCTGGGTCGCGGTCGCGCTGCGCCCCGAGGACGCGGCTCGGGTTCCGGTGGCGCTCGAGGGGCTCGCGCTCCGTCGCCCCGGACGACCAGTACCCCTCGAGATTCCCGCCCGCGAGCTGCGGTTCGTCTCGCGCTCCCCGGAGGTTGACCCGCGCACCGCATCCGTGAGCGTGATCCTCCAGGTCGAGCGCGACACCACCGAGCTGCCCATCGGCAGCGCCGTCGAGGCCGAGATCGTCCTGCCCGGCGAGAAGCGGGGGATCGTGGTCCCCCTGAGCGCTGTCCTCGACGACTCGGGCGTGACCGTCGCCTACGTGCAGCTCGGCGGCGAGACCTTCGCTCGCCGGGAGGTGCGCGTGCTCGGCCGCCTCGGCACCGAGGCGCTCGTCGACGGCCTGCGGCCCGGCGAGCGGCTCGTGACGCGGGGTGCGGGAGCCGTCCGGCGCAGCTCGCTCCTCTCCGCGGGCGCCCCCGAAGGGCACGTCCACTAGGAGGCGGTGATGCTCAACGGAATCATCCGCGGCTCGCTGCACCACCGCTGGGCCGTCCTCGCCGCCGCCCTGCTCCTGCTCGTCGGCGGAGGCGCTCTCACCGCGCAGCTCCCGGTCGACATCTTCCCCGACCTCACGGCGCCGACGGTCACCGTGATCACCGAGGCCAAGGGTTTAGCACCCGAGGAGTTGGAGCTCCTGGTCACTTTTCCGGTCGAGTCGGCGCTCAACGGCGCCTCGGGCGTCCGTCGCATACGCTCCGTCTCGGGTCCAGGGATCGCCGTCGTCTGGGTTGAGTTCCAGTGGGGCGAGGACGTCTACCGGGCTCGGCAGGTGGTCGCGGAGCGGCTGCAAGCGCTCGAGCTTCCGGCCGGCGTCGAGCGGCCCACTCTCGGGCCCATCAGCTCGATCATGGGCGAGATCACGTTCATCGCCCTCACCTCCGACCGCGTGGCGCCGATGGAGCTGCGCCGCCTGGGCGAGACCGTGGTGCGCCGCAGCCTGCTCGCGGTGCCCGGCATCTCGCAGGTCGTGCCGATCGGCGGGGACCTGCGCGAGTACCTCGTCGAGCTCGATCCCGCCGCGGTCGTCCAGGCCGGGCTCTCCGTCGAGGAGGTCGTGAAGGCCCTCGAGGCCACCAGCGCCGTCCCCGCCGCCGGCTTCCATCTCGACGGGGGCCAGGAGTACCTCGTGCGCGGCCTCGGCCGCGCGCGCTCGACCGCCGACCTCGCGAGCACCGTGCTGCGCGCGCGCGACGGCATCCCGCTGCGGCTCGGCCAGATCGCCACCGTGACGACGGCGCCCGAGCCGGCGCGCGGGACGGCGTCCTACCGCAGCAGGCCGGCGGTGATCCTGAGCGTCCAGAAGCAGCCGGGCGCCAACACCCTCTCACTCACGCGTGAGACCGACCGCGTCCTCGACGAACTGCAGCGGACGCTGCCGGCGGGGGTCGTGATCGAGAAGGAGAACTTCCGCCAGGCCGATTTCATCGAGGTGGCGATCCACAACGTCTCCGCCGCTCTACGCGACGGCGGCATCCTCGTCGTGGTCATCCTCTTTCTCTTCCTTGGCAATCTGAGGACCACGTTCATCTCGGCGGTCGCCATTCCGCTCTCCCTCGTCGCCGGCGTCGTCGTGATCTCGGCCTTCGGGGGAACCCTCAACACGATGACCCTCGGCGGCTTCACGATCGCGATCGGTGCGTTGGTGGACGATGCCATCATCGGCGTCGAGAACGTGTTCCGTCGGCTGCGGGAGGAGCACCGCCGGCCGGAGGCGGAGCGCCGCTCCGCCTTCGAAGTCGTCTTCCGCGCCTCGTCCGAGGTCCGGGGCGCGATGCTGTTCGCGACGCTCGTGATCGCGCTGGTGTTCCTCCCGCTCCTCGTCCTCGGGGGCCTGGAGGGCCGTCTCCTGCGGCCGCTGGGCATCGCCTACCTCGCCTCGCTCGCGGGGTCGCTCGTGGTGGCCCTCACCGTCACGCCCGCGCTGTGCCTGCTCCTGCTGCCCCGCGCGGACCTGCTCGCGGCCGAGGAGCCGTGGTTGCTACGGTTCGTGAAGCGGGCCTACGACCGTACGCTGTCCTTCTGCCTCGACCGGCGTGCGCTCGTGCTCGGCGGCGCCCTCGTCGCGCTCGCCGCCGCCTTGGCGCTCCTCCCGCTCCTCGGCCGCTCGTTCCTCCCGCCGTTCAACGAGGGCAGCCTCACCGTCGCGCTCGTCAGCCCGCTCGGCACGACGCTCGCCGACGGCGACGAAGTCGGGCGGCAGGTCGAGAAGGCGCTCCTCTCGTTCCCCGAGGTCGTCTCGACCAGTCGGCGCACGGGGCGCGCCGAGAAGGACGAGCACGTGCAGGGGGTGAACGCCTCCGAGATGGAGGTGGTCCTGCGGCCGGGCCGGCCCAAACCGGAGCTGCTGGCCGAGATGCGGGGAGCGGTCGCGACGATCCCGGGCGTCGCCGTGAGCTTCGGCCAGCCGATCAGCCACCGCATCGACCACATGATCTCGGGTAGCAAGACCAACCTCGCCGTCAAGGTGTTCGGGCCGGACCTCGCAGTGCTGCGAGGCCTCTCCGCCGCGACCGAGAAGCTCCTGCGCGGCGTGCCGGGGATCGTGGACCTCTCGAACCAGGAGCAGGCGAGCGTGCCCCAGCTCCTCGTGGACTTCGACCGCCAGGCGATGGCCCGCTACGGGCTCAGCCCCGCGGACATGGCGCGGTCGGTCGAGGCCCTCTTCCAGGGCACGGCGGCGAGCGAGGTGGTCGAGGGCGGACTCACCTCGCGGGTGGTCGTGAGGTTCCCTGAGCGTCTCCGCGCGCACCGCGACGACCTCGAGGCATTGCCCGTGACGACGCCGGGGGGCGCCGTCGTCCGCCTGGGCGACGTCGCCCGCGTGCGCTTCGACCTCGGGCCCGGCCTCGTGCGCCGCGAGAACGTACAGCGGCTGGCCATGCTGACCGCGAACGTCGCCGGCAGCGACCTCGCCGGCGTCGTCGAGAGGGCGCGGGCGGCCGTGGCGGCGGGGCTCCAGTTGCCCGAAGGCTACCGGATCGTGTTCGGAGGGCAGTTCGAGGAGGCGGCGCGCAGCCTACACACTCTCGGGGTCCTCGCCGTCGCGATCCTGGCCGGGATGTATGCTCTTCTCTTCGTGGCTTTCGGCAGCCACCGCCACACCCTGATCGTGCTCGTCAATCTGCCCCTCGCGATGATCGGTGGCGTGCTCGCGGTGGCGGTGGGCGGAGTCGGCCTCAGCGTCGCCTCGCTCGTGGGGTTCATCACGCTGTTCGGAATCGCCACGCGGAACGGGGTCCTCCTCGTCACTCACTACGAACACCTGATGCGTGAGGAACGGCTGGCGCTGCGTGAGGCTGTCGCCCGCGGGTCGCGGGAGCGCCTCGCCCCGGTGCTGATGACCGCGCTCACCGCCGGCCTCGCGCTCATCCCGCTGGTGCTGGCCGGGGAGAAGCCGGGCAACGAGATCCAGAGCCCCATGGCCGAGGTCATCCTGGGCGGCCTCCTGAGCTCTACGTTCCTCAACCTCGTCGTCGTGCCCGTCCTCTTCGCGCGCTGGGGGAAGGACCCCACGCCCACCCAGCTCGAGGCCGAGGCGAAGGCGTGAGCACGGCCGTGGCCGCGCGGCCCCGCGTCCCTCGCGGGTTTGCCCTCGGTTCGGCGCTGCTGTTCGGCCTGAGCACGCCGCTGCTTGAAAGCGTTGCTCTGGACGTGACTCGCTCCTCTTCCGTCCCCCACGACGACGGCCCCCTCGTCGGCGGAACCCAGCCTGTTTGCGGGCCGGCGGCATGCACGCTGACGCTCGCTCCGCTCGCTTGGAAAACCCTGCGGGTTTCCCACAGCGTTCACACCGCGCGGGCCTCTCGGCCGAGTTCTCTCGTTCATTTTCGACCAACGCCCGGGGGGCGGCGCCCCCCGAGCCCCCGGGAAGGGCCGAAGGCCCACCATTCCCCGTGACGGACGTGTCCGGCGCTACCTGTGCCAGGGCTCCTGCGCGTGCCACCAGCTTGCGGGCGGCTTCTGCCGTTGTCTCGAGCCGGCGTGCGATCTCCGAATAGCTCAACCCACGCTGTCGCAGAGCGGCGGCCTGGCTCCTGCGTTCGGCCGCACGCGCCAAGTAGTGGATGCGCGGGAGGACTCCGCGGCTGCGCCGGACGCCTTCTTGGCGCGCCGAGGCCCGTTCACGCGCCACGGCCGCGCTGACGAGCACCCGAAGACCTGCCTCGCGCATCTCCCGGTCGCTGATGCTCAGCGTCTCCACGAACCAGCCGCGGCCGGGGTTGTAGCGGGCATCGACGGCGCGCTCGCCTCGGCGATCCCTCTTCCCCGCTGCGGCCAGCGCCGCGCGCGTGAGCGTGCCGTGCATCCTCGTGAGCGTCTCCGACTCCGACCAGCCTGCCGTACGCCCGGCAAGCTCGACGAGCGCCGCCGGCAGCCTCTCGAACGGGACGAGGAACGCAAGAAGGGTGCTCGCCGCGAACAGCCACGGATCCCGCTTCCCCGGCGGGAGACGGCCGTCGGGATGACGGTGCAGCAGCAGCCGCTCGAGGTCCGCGAGCTTCGATCTCCGCAGTGTCCGCCCATCGAGCACGTGGCCCCGCGACGCACGGGCGGGGCTCGGCACGCGCGCAATCTCCACCGAGCTCGCCGCCTTGCGCCGCCGGATGACGTGCCTCTCGTGCGGCAGGATCGCCTTTGCGAGTGCCTCGAACTCAAGCGGCTCCCCCGGCGTCAGGAGAAGGCTCGCATGGCGACCGCTGCGCGAGTTGCGGGTGCCGGGCATGCGCATGACGCGCGAGGCGTCGCTGACGGCCGGATCGGGATTCAGGGGGGCGAGAGCGTCACGGAGAGGCTTGAGGCACGACCGCCAGCGCGGAAGGGCTCGCGCGGGCAGGTACGAGTGCCGCCAGTAGAGCGCGAGGCCCCGGCCCGTGAACACGGCGGTCGTGGGCGCAGGGAGGCCCGCGCGGGAGAGGAGCGTGAGAGCCCGCGTCAGCGCCTCGTGCGGTGGCGCAGCCGACACCTCGGGATCTGCAGAGCGGTGGTAGTCGAGGTCGACGAACAGCGATCCGAGCGCCAGGAGCCGCCCGTCGCCCCGCCTCCCACGGAAGCGGTTGACGGAGACGTAGAGGTCCTCCTTCCCCACGAACGCCGGAGCTGCCTCCACGAGCGTCCGCGGCCGGTAGCGCCGTTGGCGTTCCTCGGGCCGCGAGAACACGGTGACGACGCCCCAGCTGTCGCGCGGGTGGAGGTGCTCGAGGAAGAGACGACACTCCTCGCGCAGCTCCGCCGTCTGCTTCTCGCTGTCTTCGGGCACACCACTCCTCTGGGGTGGCCCGGAGCGGCTTGACAGCCTGGCGGGGGATGCCTAACTTGACGGGTAGCTAGTTCGTCTGTCGGGCACCGCCCGCGCACCGGCGCCACCGGTTGCGCGGGTTTCGTGTTTCTGGGGCACCGGCGAGATAGGCCGCTAGCGTCCTCCTCTCGGCCACACCGGGCTCACCGCAGCGCCGGCGAGTGCGCCCAGTGGAGGGCGAAGTTGTCGAGGTAGGCCCGCACCACGCGCGGGTTGCCGCGGATGAAGAGGACGTTCTCCGCCGAATGCCGCTCGACCGAGACCGAGAAGTTGAAGCTTCCCGTGATGACCGTCGCCTGGTCGACTACGAGAACCTTGTTGTGGGCCGTCGAGTGCGCGCCGTCCAGGCGGACGGCGACTCTGGCTTCGAGGAGCGTGCGGATGGCGGCGGTCTCGTTCGCCTCGCCCGCTTCGCGCGCGTCGAGGAGCGCCACGACGTCGACGCCCCGGCGCCGCGCACGCTCGAGCGCGTGGGAGATTCGCGGCGAGGTGAACGTATAGGCCTGGATGCGGATCGCGGAGCGCGCCGTGTCGATCTCGTGCGCGATCAACGCGCCGCAGTCCGAACCCGGTACGAAGCACACCTCGACCGACTCGCCGCTGAAAAGAGCAGGCAGGACTTCGGGCGGGGCAGCGCTGGTGACCCTGCCGCCCGCCAGCAGGATCACCATTGCCGTCGCCAGGCGCGCGAGGAGCCTCGGCGATGCCGGCCTTCCCAAGGGTTCTGGTCTTGCTGGTTTCACGTCCCAGGCGTCCAGGCCGCGCGACCCGACGGCACTCTCGAGGACGTGCTGCGCCGCCTCAGGGTGCCGCCCCTGGAACTCGAGCCACGTCTCGAGCTCGGTCGGCGACCGGCCGAGCTCCGCGCGGAGCTCGATCCGCGCCTTCTCGAGGCGCACCGCGTGGGAGTGCGTCGCGAGCCGCACGAGCAGATCCGAGGGTCGGATCTGCAGGGCGAGGACGCGTGTCGGCGCGACGCCGGTCAGCTCCAGGATGCCGCGTGCCACGTGGGTCGACCTAGGAGGTCTTCGCCTGGTCGAACACGAAGACGGCGCGCCCCGTCTCGTCGAGCTTGAGCCGGGCCTGGAAGTTCGTCTTGTTCTTCGTGCTGTAGAAGCTCGCGGGCGACTTCGTCTCCCCCGCCGCCACGAGCTCCCGGACCTCGGTCGCCGTCAGCTTGTGCTGGGCGACATCCGACCAGATCGCGAGCTTGCAGCCCCCCGTCTTGAAGCGGCTGCA
>WBZP01001279.1_pt1 | contig 31641 bp, 25 predicted proteins | sample 5204301 | NCBI WGS metagenome assembly WBZP01 (sample SAMN12412401, study PRJNA552823) | activated sludge metagenome | isolation source: activated sludge from nitrification reactor of wastewater treatment plant... | place: USA: Pennsylvania | collected 2017 | reverse complement strand
ATCTTGCTGCGCACGCCCTCGATCTCGCTCGCCGTGACGACGCTGGCCAGATTGGGCGCCGCAGGCGCCTGGCGCGTGGGGCTGGGCACCGGCTGCGGCTGCTGCTCGGGCGGCCCGACCGGGGGGTCGAGCTGACCATCGCGGCTGTGGGCGCACCCGGCCAGGCACCGTCCGGGCCACCTCCACCCCCGTATGCCGCGCCCGCCCCGCCGGCCCCCGCCACGCCCGGCCCGGCGCCGGTCGTCGGCGCACCGCAGGCGGCGCCCGTGCCCGCCGGTCCGCCGACGCCCCCGTATGCCGCGCCCGCCCCGCCGGCCCCAGGCGCACCCTCCGCCTCGCCGCCCCCGCAACCCCCCGCCCCCGCGCCGGCCCCAAGCGGGCCGGCGCTCATCGTGTTCCACCACAGCGGCCCCCCGGGCCCGGGACAGCTCCCCGGCCAGGGGGTCGAGCAGCGCTTCGGGCCGGGCGCACCGGTCGTCATCGGGCGGGGTCCGCAGGCGCAGGTGCGCCTCGACAACGGCACCGTGTCGGGCACGCACGCCCGCCTCGACTTCGACCCCGCGCACGGGGTGTGGGTCTACACCGACTCCTCGACGAACGGCAGTTGGCGCGACGGGGCCCGGGTCACCGCACCGCTGCCGGTGACCGCGCCGTTGGCCCTCTACCTGGGCCGACCGGGCGACGGGATCCAGCTGCACCTGCGCGTCGAGGGTGCCGCTTCGCCCGCTGGCACCGGCCCGGCGGGCACGATGGCCGGTGGGTTGCCCCGAGCCGAACGGGGCCCGGTCATGCGCCGCGAACCCGGCGACGACATGACCATCCCGCTCGGTGTCGAGGCCCCCGGCCAGGAACTGCGGGTCACGGTCGGTGGCAACACGGTGCCGTTGGCGGCCGTGCTCGGTGAGCCCTACGTCATCGGCCGCGAGGACAAGGCCCGGATCACCTCGGCCAATGGTTACGTGTCCCGCGAGCACCTGCGTCTCATGTGGACCGGTCAACGGTGGGAGGCGGTCGACCTGTCCACCCGTGGCACCTTCGACAGCGCCGGGCAACAGGTGCCCCGTGGAGTGCCGTGGCCGGTGCTCACCCGGGTCACCCTCAAACTGGGCGACCGCAACGCCGGCGAGACGGTGCGCCTGACCCCGCCGGGACTCCCCGTCGAGGTGCCGGTGCCCTTCTGGCGCAAGCCCGCGGCATACCTCGTGGCGATCGCGCTCGTCGCGGTGGCCGGGCTCGGTTTCGCGCTGACCAGACGCACGAGCGAGCCGACCCTCAACCTCGACGCCACCCGTCTGAGTGTCGTGCGGTTGACCATCATCGACCCGAAGGGGCAGAAGGTCGGCGTCGGGTCGGGCACGATCGTCAGCACCGATGGGCTGATCCTCACCAACGCCCACGTCGGCGCCCCGGATGCCGCCGGCCTCAGCGCGCAGTACGGCGTCGGCGCGAAGGAGGACCCGATCGGATACCTGCTCGTCGGGATCACGACCCAAGCCGACAAGCCCGCCGTCGACACCTACCGGGCCAAGGCGCTCGTGGCCGACGGCTATGTCGATCTGGCTGTCGTGAAGATCGACGCGATGGCCGACGGGCAGCCTCTGTCCGGGGCCCTCAACCTGCCGGCGATCGAGCTGGCACCCGACGACTCGATGCAGACCGGCGACGACCTCACCGTCCTCGGATTCCCCGGCGTGGCCGAGTCGGATGCCATCACCGTGACGAAGGGGGTCCTCAACGCCTACGTCAAGGACGCTCATATGAAGTCCGACCGGGCCTTCCTGGAGTCCGGCGCCGAGATCCGGCACGGCAACTCCGGCGGCACCGCAGTCGACAACCAGGGCCGGCTCGTCGGGGTGCCCACCCGCCTGAAGGACAACAGCTCCGGCGACCAGTCCAAGCGCGCCCGCCCGGTGAAGTTCGCCCGACCCCTCATCGAGATCGCCAAGAAGGGCGGCGACAAGAACTACTTCAGCCCCTACCTCGTGCGCCCGGACGGCTCCGAGCGGGCCACCGATTTCGGGGTGTCCAAGCCCAATATCACCTCCTGCAAGGAGGCCCTGGGCAGCTCGACGGTTGCGGTCACCAACCAGACCGTCGTCGCCTTCGAGATGTCCGGCGCCGAGGGCGTGGATCGCTACGTCACTGTGCACCTCATCGGCCCCGATGGGCGTCCCGCGCAGCTGATCGGCGGCGGCGACCCCGGCCAGTACACCAAGGACCGGCCGTGTGCCGCCGCCCAGGTCGCGCGGCTACTGCCCCCCGGCCGGTATGCCGCGATCCTCTGGGTCGGTCCCGACGCCGAGAAGGCCGTCGAGGCCAAGACCTTCACCGTCGGCGACGGGGGATGAGGCTGCCGGCGGCCGTTCCGGCCAGACGTGATGCCGCCGGCGCCGCTCCGGTGCGCGACGTCAGCGCCCGTTCCGACCCGCGGTCTGGGTGACCGTCGGGTCGTTCTGGGTCGCCGTCGGCACGAGGGTGCCGCGCGGTGGTCCATCCGAGGGCGTCGGCCCGCTCCCCGAGGTGGGCACCGCGCTGGGCCGGTCACCGGTGGGTGAGGGGTCGCGGGTCGGGGTGGTCACCGCGGGGTTGGAGGTCACCACGGGCGTGGTCGGGACGCCCTGGGACGGCCCCCCCTGGCTCGATCCGCCCCGTAACAGGATGACCCAGGTCAGCCCGGCGAGCACAACGAGCCCGAGCAGCAGGCCCGCGAGCAGCCACCGCCGCGATGCCGGGGCGACCGGCCCGGCGGCCGCGACGCTCGCCTCGTGCGCGGCCGAGGGGGCTGCCGCCGCCGGCGCCGTCGGCACGATTGTCGGCCCTCCGACAGTAGGCAGGACGGCCGTCGCTTCGACAGTTGGTGCGACGGCCGGTGGGATCGGGCGCAGCGTCGGCCGGGCGCCGATGTCCTCGGCGGCCAGGACGATGAGGCTGACGTCGTCACCGCTGGCCCGGGACGCTTCGACGGCCCACTCGGGCAGTTTGCGGGCTACGGCCGTGAAGCCGTCGGTGCTGACCAGGCTGTGCAGGTCCTCCCCCAGTCGCTCCTGCCAGTCCCCTTCCAGCATCGCGTTGGCGAAACCGTCGGTGGCCAGGACGACGACACTGGCCTGGGTGCCCAGCTCGTGCACGGCGGTGCGCACATGCCGCGCGGCGTCGGGTTGGCACAGCGAGGTCGTGCGGTTGCCGACGAGGTGCGGATCGCCCGCGACGGCCGGGCCGGCGGTCGCCCCCGCCGGGGCGAAGAGCAGATCGCCGTCGCCGAGCTGCCAGGCCAACATCCGCTGGTCGTCGACGAGCGCGACGACGAGGGTGGCTCCGTACGCGATGAACTGGGTCGCCTCGTCGGGGGCGATGGCGCGTTCTTGCTCGGTGAAGGGGCTGTCGAGGACATCGTCGCGGACCAGTTGCTGCCAGCGGCTCAGCACCGCTGGGGTGTAGTGGTCGCGTAGCCAGCCCGCCACCGCGAGATCGTCCACACCTGGCCCGCTCCACGCGGCTCGCGCGTCCAGCGCCACGTCGCGGGCCGCCTCGACAGCCAGCTCGGACCCCACGTGGGCGCGGAACGAGCGGGCCATCCCGTGCCCGTCGCTGACGGCGGCGATGACGATGCCGTCGCCGACGTGCACGCAGGCGGCGTCCTCCCGGACCTGGTCGCGGGCCACGTGCAGGGCGCCCACCTGTGAGGCCCAGCCCACCTGCCAGCGGCCGGTGCCGCTGCGCCCGCCGTCGATGGCCGCCTTGTCGGGCAGGTCCATCACACCCACCCGTCGGTCGAATCGGTCGCCTGCGGAGGGGGTGGCAGCTGGGCCTTGCCATCGCTGGGCAGCGACCGCTGCATCGCCACGGTGGACACGAACTGCAGCAGGTGCTTGAGGTGGTCGGCGCTGCGGGCCTCGAGGACGGGCACCTCGGGGTCGCCGACGAACTGGGCCAGCATGGCCCGGTCGGCATCGGTGCCGATGGCGATCGCGAAGCGCTGTGACTTCGCGCCCCATTGCGTCGCGACGAAGGTGGCCAACCCGGCTTCGAAGTCGTCGGTGGGCCGGCCGTCGCTGATCAGCACCACGGCCGGGGGGAAGGCCCGCGGTGGCATCGGCGGCGTGCTCAGCTCCGCCGACAGGGTGACCAGCGCCGCACCGAGGTCGGTCAGCCCCTGGGCGCGCAGGGTGGGCCACCGCAGCTCACCCGGGGGGGTCGGCGTGGCGATGTGCCAGGTGCACCCACTGGAGAATGCGATGGCCCGCACGAGGATGTCGGAGTGGACGTTCTCGGCGGAGACGCTGTCCAGGTGCGGGAGCATCTCCTCGACCGCGGCGTTGAGAGCCTGGATCTTGCCGTGCGGGGTCATCGACCCCGAGCAGTCGACGAGGAAGAAGAAGTAGAAGGGCCGCCGGGCGACCCCGCCACCGGGCATGGGGGCCGGCATCCCCGTCGAGCTCGACATGGGCGCCCCCAACGCGACGTGACGGAGGCGCCCTGACAGGGCCACCTCGACGGACAGTCGACCCGCCGACCGGCAACGGGTCAGCCGTAGCATAGGCGGGCCGTCTGGCTGGCGCAGAGAGGAGGGCCCGGCGTGGTCGATACGGGGTGGACCTTGGTGCGCCACCTCGACGGTGCGCGCCTGCTGCTCGGGGCCGTGCTCGGCTCCGGCGGCGAGGGCACCGTGTATGCCGCGACCAACCTCGATCGCCCCGGCCCCCCGATGGCGGTGAAGTGGTACCACGTGCAGCGCTACGGCTCCCGCCGGCACCAGCAGTTGGAGCGTCTGGTCGAGCTCGGCCCGCCCAGTGACCGCTTCCTGTGGCCCGATTCGATGTGCTTCAGCCCCGACGAGCCCACCGGTCTGGGCTACTGCATGACGATGCGACCGGAGCAGTTCGTGCGCTTCGACCAGATCATCGCGCGCAGCGAGTCGTTGCCCTTCGCAGTTCTCGCGACGATCGGGCGCAACCTGGCCGACTCCTTCCACGCCCTGCACGCCGCAGGCCTGTGCTATCGCGACATCAAGGACGCCAACGTCTTCGTCCGGGCGACCGACGGCGAGGTGTTGGTCTGCGACAACGACAACGTCTCGATCGAGGACGAGCCCGCCGGTGTGCGCGGCAGCCTCTACTACATGCCTCCCGAGGTGATGCTCGGCACGGTGCCGCCGTCGCGGCGCAGCGACCAGTTCAGCCTCGCCGTGCTGCTGTTCTACCTGCTCGTGCATCACCACCCGCTGGAGGGCCGGCGCACCCTGGTCGGGGTATGGGACGCCGAGGCGCAGCTGCAGGCCCTGGCGCGCGAGCCACTGTTCGTCTTCGACCCCGAGGATCCGAGCAACTGCCCGGACCCCGACCTGCAGCCGCTGCCGCTGGTGTGGTGGCCGCTGCTGCCCGGGTATCTACGGGCGCTGTTCACCCGCACCTTCGGGCCCGGGTTGCGTGACCCGGGCGCCCGGATCACCGAGACGCAATGGCGCGAGGCGCTCGACGACCTGCGCGCCAGCGTGCGCAGTTGCGGCTGCGGGGCGCACAACCTGCACGACCCCGACGTGCCGGAGCCGGTGTGCTGGAACTGTCAGGCCGGGTTGGCCCCCGGCCCGGTGCTGCGCCCGGCCCGGCCCCGGGGCCGTCGGCCCCTCCAACTGGAGGTCGGTGCCACGCTCACCGCGGTCAACACCAGCGGCGCCCTGCACACCGACCACCGCCAGGTCGTCGGCGTCGTCGAGGCGCACCCGGGCGACCCGAGCGTCCGTGGCATCCGCAACCTGGGCGCGGTCCCCTGGGTGTTCCGCAGCGCCGATGACGCCACCGTCCGACCGGTCGCCCCCGGTCAGGTGTTGCGGGTGCGTTCCGGCAGTGTCGACTTCTCGGCCGGCCATACGGCCCTGGTCGAGGTGCCGGGCCCGTGAGCGGCGGCATACCGGCAGGTCCGCGCCCTGAGCGGTAGGCTGCCGCCCGAGCATCGGAGCAGGCCACCGGCCAGGAGGGGGTGACGGGGTGGACGACGCGCTGATCATCGCCACATTGACCCACCACCTCGACAGTGACCGTGCCAACCGGGTGCTGCTGCTCACCGACCCGGTGCGGATGGACAATGTCGCCGCCGACCTCGCCTACGACGACCCGGCGTTGCGCAACGCGTTGCGCTCCCTGGCCGACCTGCGCGTCGAGCGCACCTTCCTCGGACTGCACCGACCGACGCGTGAGGTCCTCGACGAGCTCGCGCAACGCCTCTCCCACCACCAGGGCATCCGCGACGACACGGCCCGCCGCTGCGTGTGGCTCATCGATTCGGCCTACTTCGGCGGGCGCGACGCCGCCGGTGCCACGCCGGGTCCCGTCACCCCGGCCGGTATGCCGCCGCCGCATCCGAGTGCCCCACCCCCTCCGAGTGCCCCACCCCCTCCGAGTGGCCCGCCGGCACCCGCCGGGCCCACACCGGCGCCTCCGCGTCCGCCGTCGGGCGGGCCGCCGCCCCCGCGGCATACCCCGAACACCCCGCCCGGCCCAGGCCCCTACCAGTCGGGGCCGGTGGTCACCGGCACGCCCCAGCCGCCGCCGGGTCGCTACGGCCCGCGGCTCACCCCGGCCCCCGCACCGATGCCGACCATGCCGGTGCCGCCACCGACCCGCGTGACTGGCCCGGCCCTGGTGGGGTTGGCGGGCGGCCCGCCGACGCGACCGGTGTGGCGACGCCTTCCCGTGCTCGTGGGCGGTGGGGTGGCGGCCCTGGCCGTGGTCGGCGTCCTGGCCGTCGCGCTGAGCCGCGGGCCGGGCCTCGCTCCGGTCGGTGGGCTGACGGCCGACATCGTCAGTGCGCCCGGGTCGGTCGTGCTGTCCTGGCAGCCGGTCTCCGGCGCAGGCGAATACGAGGTATGCCGCGACGGTGGCCGCTGCGAGCAGGTGTCGGTCACGAAGTTCACCGACACCCCCGGCGATCAGTCGACGCACACCTACACCGTGCAGCCGCGAGCCGGCTCGGCCCGTGGGGTGGCCGCGACCGTGGCCGTGGCGGCGGCGAACGGCACCGATCTGACCGCAGCCGAGCAGGCCCTCGTCGCCGTGCTCTCCGACGAGCTGGTCAACAAACGCACCTGCAAGCGGGTCAGCACCCAGGCCTCGGCCGGCATCACCTGTGCAGCGCCCAGCAGTGCGTCATCGCTGGGGCCGGGCACCTTCTGGGTGTTGCAGTTCGACACGCGCGACGCCATGGAGCGGGTCTTCACCACCGACACGCCGGGCACGACGACCCCGTCGTGCCCACAGTCGACGTCGACCACGTGGAGCTCAGCGAGCGACCCGGGCGTCGACGTCGGCAACATCGCGTGCTACCGCACGACGAGCGACAACAAGGCAGTCATCGCGTGGACCTATTGGAACCGCAAGATGATCCTCTACGGGGTGTCCAAGAGCGGCGACGTCGACGGCGTCTATACCTGGTGGAAGTCCGCGCCGATCCCCTCGGCCTGACCTCGCCGTCGCGTCGCGACCGGCGCATACCGAGCAGGCCAGCGCTCACTCCTCGAAGCGGCTCGCGTCGCCGGCGCCGTGTCGGGCGATGACCGGCCCCTCGTCGCCGGTGAAGTCGACGACGGTGGTCGGCACGGAGCCACACTCGCCGCTGTCGAGCACGGCGTCGACGACGTGGTCGAGGGCCTCCTTGACCGCCCACCCGTCGGTCATCGGCTCGGTCTCCCCGGGCAGGATCAGCGTGCTGGACAGGATCGGCTCGCCGAGGGTGGCGAGCAGCTCCCGCACCACCGGGTGCTCGGGGATGCGGGCACCGACGGTGTGCTTCTTGGGGTGCAGGAACTTGCCGCGCAGCTCCGGCGCGGCCGGCAGGATGAAGGTGTACGGCCCGGGAGTCGACGACTTCACCGCGCGGAACACCGAATTGGTCAGCAGCACATAGCGACCCAGCTGCGCGAAGTCCCTGCACACGAGGGTGTAGTGATGCCGCTCGCCGAGGTGACGGATCGTCTTGATCCGGTCCCGAGCGTGCGGATTGCCGATCATCGCCCCGAGGGCGTAGCCGGAGTCGGTCGGGTAGGCGATCAGCCCACCCTCACGCAACACCGCTACCGCCTGGGCGATGATGCGGGGCTGCGGGTCGACCGGGTGGACGTCGAGATAGCGCGCCATGCCTTGACCCTACGCACTCGACGGCTTCGTCGGTGCGCTGCCGGCGGGGCCGCGCCGTGGTCAGCCGCGCAGCGGCGCTCGGGCTCGGGCCTCTGCCCGGATCGTGATGCTCTGCCCGAGCGCACTCCACAGCCCACCGGTGAGCGGCAGTTGCACGTCGGCCTCGATGACCACCACGGCGGTGGCGGCCCCCACGGCCCCGGTGCCCGGGGCGATCCGCCACCCGGTGACCCCGGCCGGCTTGGGGCGCACCGCGAGATACCGCGCGACCGACGCGGTGACCGTGACATTACTCACCGCGACCCCGTCGCCGAGCCGACCGGCATACATGCCGGAAGGGTCGAGCGCGTCGGCGGCGTCGAGTGCGGCCGCATCCGCGGTGTCGATGAGGCGCACCCGGGCCAGCTGCACGGCGGTGACGTCGACACCGCCGATGACCAGCAGGGTCGCGATGAGGAACAGCCCGAGGATGAGCACCGACAGCTGGCCCTCGTCCCGCCGGCGGCGGCGCAGCCCGCGCATCTCAGCGCCCTCCGAAACGGTCGACGGTCGACACGTGGGTCGCCCAGACGGGGATCTCGGTGGGTAGGACGCCGGTGAACAGGTCGGGCACCAACGGCAGATGCACGGTCAGGCGCACCGTTACCTGGACCCGTCCCTCGGCGCGCAGACACGGCGCCCCGTCGCAGGTCACGATGATCTCCGCGCCGGACTCCTCGGTGGTGTGCCCGAAGTCGCCCAGCGACACCCGCGCCGCGGCTCGGGCCCTGGCCAGGGCGGCCGCCTCGGTGTCGGCCGTCGTGTACGCCCGACCCGCCTCACGCGCCGCACTCGTCACGGCGTATGCCGCGCCCTGCACCTGCGCGAGGGTGCCGATGAGGTAGACAAGCGGCACCAGGAAGAGCACCCCGAGGAAGATGAATTCGATGATGGCACGGCCCGATTCACCCCCTCCTGCCCGGTATGCCGCACGGGCGCAGACCCTCCGGGCCCGGGCGCGGAACCGCGTCAGCAGGCCAGTGTGGGCGAACGGGCCCATGCGGGTGAACATGCCGGTCATGGTGTCGTCACCTGCCGCTCGTCGAAGGCGCGCCCGACCAGGGTCATCGTGCCGCTGGGCCCGAGCAGCCCGACGATCGGCACCGGCGCGACGACCCGCACCTCGACGATGACGACACCTTCGGCGGTGCGGGTGCGCCGCGCGCTCACCTCGTTGGCGTATGCCGCGCCGACGCTCTCCGTGACCAGGGCCCGCGTGCGAGCGGCCGCCTCCCCGGTGTCGGCGTCGGCCCGGGCGCCCGCCCGGGCTCCTTCGGCGGCACAGGCAACGATGGTGTTGCGCACGTGCAACACGATGCCCATCTGGATGACGCCCATGCCCAGCACGATGAGCAGCCCCGCCACCATGACGAATTCCGCGATGGCCGAACCCCGCTCGCGGAACCGCGCCAGCAGGAGCACCCCCGAACGCGCCGTGCGCACGTGGCGCACCAGGGACGCACCCGGTGCTCGATGCCGCGGGCTCCTCGTCACGGGGTCTAGATGCCCTTGGCCTTGTTGAGGGCGTTCTTGAAGAGCTCGAGGATCTGCTCCTTGGCCACGGCCCAGAGCAACCCGACGAGGGCGACGGTCATCACGGTGATGAGCACCCAGCCGGGCACATCGCCCCGGTCGCGCCGGCCCATCCGGTGGGAGGCCCGGTGCAGCCCTTGCACGCTCAGCCGCTCGAGAATGACGGCGCCGGCGAGCACGGCGAACGGCAGAGTGTGGGTCACGGCGTGGGTGAGAGTGTCCACCATGGCGCGTGTCCTGGCCGGCACGCGGGTCGTGATCCTGGTCTTCATGTCTTCCCCTGACTGGTGTGGTGGTGGTTGGCTGGTCGGGGTGTCTCCGGGATTGACCCGGCCGGCCGACTGTCGCTGAATCCGCTTCGTGGCGTGGCGTGTCGATGACATGGGCGGTCACATCTCGAGCCTGAGCATGACGATGCCGGGGAAGATCGCGAAGAGCACGGTGACCGGCAGGACGAGGAAGACGATCGGCACCATCATGGCGATCTCCTTGCGGCCTCCGGCTTCCATGACCGCCCGTCGCCCCGCTTCTCGGACATCCTGCGCCTGCGCTCGCAACACTTCGGCGAGCGGGGTGCCGCGCTCGACGGCAACGACCATTCCGTCGACGAAACGAGCCAGGCTCAGCAGCCCGGTGCGGTCGGCCAGCCCCTGCAGGGCGGTCGGCAGGTTCGCGCCGGCTCGGGCGTCGGCCAGGCAACGGTTGAGCTCGACGGACAACTCGCCGCGCGAGAGCCGACAGACCCGGTCGAGGGCCCCGGTGGCCCCTTCACCCGCGCTCACGGCGAGGGCGAGCAGCTCCGCGATGGTGGGGAATTCAGCCATCATCCGCTCTTCGCGCACACGCGCCTCCCGGGACAGCCACTGGTCCCGGGCGATGACCCCGCTGAGCGTCGATGCGACGACGACGAGCACGACGCTGATTGGGTCGGCTCCTCGGCCCACCATCGCGAGGATCCCTAGGAGCACCCCGACGGCCCCTCCAGCGGCGCCCCAGAGGACCTGCTCGTTGCGGAAGGCCTCGACATCGGGAGCCCGTCCGGCTCGCTGCAACCGGCGGCGCACGGAGGCCGCGCCGCCCATGATCCGCTCGACCCACCGGGCGAGGTCTCGCACGAGTGGTCGGGTGAGCGCCGCGAGCAGACCCGAGCGGTTGTCGCGGTCGGCCGTGAGCAACCGGGACGGAGGCCGGGTGTCCCGCAGATAGGGGGCCAACCGGTCGACGAGATCGGGCTGCCGATTGGCCGGAAGCCCCAACAGCACCAGCCACACCCCGACACCGACGAGCAGCCCGGCCAGGGCACCGGGGACCGACCACAGCGCCGGCCAGCTCATCGCAGCACCCGTTGGTCTTCGGGCAGCCGAGCGATGCGCAGCATCAACCGGTAGGCCACGGCCGTGACCCCGGCGCCGATGAGTAGCACGAGCACCCCGGCCGGGCTGGAGTAGGCGTGCAGTGCCTCCGGCTGCGCCGAGAGCATGGCGAGCACCACCCATGGGGCGGCCGCCGCGACCCGGGCGGCGTTCACGGTCCACCCTTGCCGGGTCTCCAGCTCCGCCCGGGTGCGGGCGTCGTCGCGCAGGAAGCCCGAGAGTGTGCGCAACACCCGGCCCAGGTCCGAGCCACCGACCTCGCGTGCGATCCGCAGCGACTCGATGAGCCGGTCGGCCACCGGGTCGGCCAGCCGGCCCTTCAGCCGGTCGAGGCAGTCCTGGAAGCGGCCCGTGGACCGGTAGTCCTCAGCGAACCCGGCGAACGCCGGGCGCAGCTCCTCCGGCCCACGGATCGCCAACTGGGACAAAGCCTCTGGCAACGCCAACCCGGCCCGGACCGCAGACGCGATATTGTCGACGGCGTCCGGCCACAACTCACGCAGCTGGGTGCGGCGGCGTCGAGCACGCATCCCGACCAACGCCCGCGGCCCGTTGCCGGCGATGACGGCGAAGGCCAGCGCCACCGGCAGCGCCCGGGACGTGGAATAGGACGCGAGCAACACGACGAGGAAGCACATCACGCTCAAACCGACGAGCTGGCCCACCGAGATCGATTCGAAGCCGGCCTGGATGAGCTCGTCGGCCATCCGCTCGCGCAGTCTCGGTCGACCCCGCGGCTGCCGCGGCTCCCGCGGCCACCAGGACCAGTAGATGCACAGGACACCGGCACCGAACAACAGACCGACGAAGAGCGCGAGCATCACGCCTCCCGGGCCAGCAGTTGATGCACGTGATACCCGGCCCGCTCGAAGCGGTCGGCATGCGGCGGGAAACCCTCGGCCCGGCGCAACACCCCACCCTTGGTCGTGAAGAGGTCGGCGACCTCGACGATGTCGCCCTCGACCCGCCCCGGGATAGCGACGATCTCCCGCACCCGACGCACCCCGTCGTGCTCCAGCGCGATGTGCACGACGACATCGATCGAGGAGGCGACGGTCGGCACGACGAAGCGCGGGGAGACGTTCTCGCCGGCCAGCAACGGCAGGGTGCACATCTTCGTGATGGCCTCCCGCGCCGAGTTGGCATGGATCGTGCACATCCCCGGCAGGCCCGAGTTGAGCGCGATGAGCAGGTCAAGGCTCTCGGCCTGGCGCACCTCACCGACGATGAGCCGCGACGGGCGCATCCGCAGCGCCTCGGTGACCAGTCGGCGCAGCGGCACCTCGCCGGTGCCTTCGAGGCTGGACTGCCGGCATTGCATGCTCGCGACGTCGCGCAGCTGCACCTTGAGCTCGAAGACCTCCTCGCAGGTCACCACGCGATCGCGGGCCGGGATGGCCGCGGCGAGACAGTTCAGCAGCGTCGTCTTGCCGGCCTGGGTGCCGCCGGCCACGAGCACGTTGAGGCCCGCGACGACGGCGGCCTCCAGGAAGTTGGCCGCACCCCGGGTGATCGTGCCCAGGCGCACGAGATCGTCGAGGTGGGTGGCCCGCACAACGAACTTGCGGATGTTGACGATCCAGTGGTCCCGGGTGATGTCCGGGATGACGACATGCAGCCGCGAGCCGTCGGCGAGCATCGCGTCGACGAACGGGCTGCTCAGGTCGACGCGGCGCCCACTGGCTCGCAGCATGCGTTCGACGAGGTCACGGACCTCGTCGGCGGTGAGGATGGTCGTGGTCAGCTCGGAGACCCCGCCGCGGGCGATGAAGATCTTGTCGGGGGCGTTGATCCAGATCTCCTCGACCCGCGGGTCGTCGAAGTAGCGCTGCAGCGGCCCCCACCCGACGACGGTGTCCAGGATCGTCTTGATCGCCTCGTCGAGATTCGGCAACGCCGGCATCCCCGACACCAGGGACCGCTCGTCGTAGTCGTTGACCGCCGCCCGCACCAGCCGGTCGATCTCGTGGGGGTGACGGGTCGGGTCGAGCCCGGAGCGCCGGATCAGCTCCCGGACCTCGCCCTCGACCTGCCGCACCGCTTCGGCCATCGCCCCGCCCACCTCCCTCGCGCTCGTGCGGCCCCACTCTAGGTATGCCGCCCGCCGCTCGCATCAGGAGTCGCCGCAGCTGTGGATAACTTCACCGGAACGATCAGCCCATGGCCGCCTCGGTGAGCCACTGCTGCCACAACGGCAGGTCACGGGCCGCCGCGGTGGCGCCGTCCGCGGCATACAGGTAGGCCCAGATCGACACCCCCGACGCCTCGCCGTGCCGTTCGACTGCGACGATCCCGGTGCCGGGAGCGGGTTCGTCGATGAGCAGGGCCAGCCGGGTCGGGCCGACCTCGACGACGGTGCCGGCCAGGCTCGGTGACCGATCGGGGTTGAGCACGACCCGCGAACCCACCTGCGGTGCGTGTGGTATGCCGAGTGCGCCGGTCAGCGACGCCCAGGCCTGCGACTTCGAGCCCGGCCACGGGGCCATCGGCAGCATCGCCGTCGCCCGCTGCCCGGCGAAGTGCTCCAGGTGCAGCCGCAGGTTGCCCAGGAAGAGCACCCAGCCCTCGGCCATCCCGTCATACTGGGCGTCCCACTGCTCGCCCGAGCCGAAGCCGCTGTTGACCAGCCGCACGATGCAGGTGCCCCCGTCGGCAGCCTCGACGAGCCACTCGAAAGCCAGCCCGCCGGCGCCCTCCCCACCGTCGAAGACGACCCGCCGCGGCGGCTCCCACGCAGCCACCCGGCCATGCACCTGCAGCTCCGGCGCCGCGCCGAAGGATGCGGTCATCGCGCCCCCGGCCCGGGGCTCGACCTCGTGCGGCACGTACCACGACGAGATGCCCGGGCCCGTGGCGATCGCCTCCCAGACCTGCTCCGGAGTGCCGGGCACCTGGATCTGCAGCTCGATGGATCGCTCGTCGTCGTTCATGTCAGGCCTCCTGGGCACTCGGATTGGCTGGGCGGGGGTGGGCGGCCACGACGAGCCGATGCCACCGGCCAGCGGGGGCGTGCTCGGCGTGATAGCGCGCCGCGAGGGACTGGACGGCGGCGCTCAACTCAGCAGTGAACGCCGCCCGGTCGGCACTGCTGGCGAACCGGATATCGGTGTCGATCGTCAACGTGGCCAACGGTTTCCGCGCCCGCGTCGCGGCTCGGGTCAGCGCGGCGACCTCGTCGACGAGCCGTGCGGCGACCGCGAGCAGATATCGCGCAGACAACCGGTCGGTGCGCGCGGGGTCGCTCGCGAGCGGCCCGAGTACGGTCGATGACACGACGTAGGAGTGCGCCGTCGCGACGACGACCCGCTCGGTGAGCCCGCGACGCGGCCGAAGCTGCACCACCTCGAGCAGACCCGCCGCCTCGAGCGCACGCAGGTGGTAATTGACCTTCTGCCGCGCCAACCCGAGGGTCTGCGCCACGGTCGTCGCCGAGCCGGGCACGGCGAGCTGGGCGAGCACCCGCGCCCGCAGCGGATCGAGCAGCACCGCAGCGACCTCCGGCCGATCGATCACCTCGACATCCATGGCCGGACCATCTCATTGACAAACATTCTTGTCAATACTCCAGGTGCTAGACCCCCTGCATCCGGTATGCCGCGTGCTCGCCCTCGCGCAGCACCCGCATCGTGTTGCCGCTGCACAGCGCGGCGAGCTCGGCATCGGACCACCCACGCTCGGCCAACGCCTCCACCAGCGCCGGGTAGCCGGAAACATCCTGCAAACCAACGGGATACGTGTCACACCCGTCGAAATCACCACCGAGACCGATGTGTTCGACGCCGGCGACCTCACGGACGTGCTCGATGTGACGCACGACGTCGGCGATGGTGGCGTCCGGCTTGGCTATCCGGCGGGCCCGTTCGAGCAGGTAAGGCCGCATTCGTGGGTAGTCGAGAGGGTCGACACCGTCGGCACGCGCCTGCTCGAAGGCTGCGTCGGTCCAGGCCTGCACCTCGTCGTTGACGAACTCCGGCACGAAGGTGACCATGCACACTCCCCCGTTGCCGGGCAGGGCGGCGAGCACGTCGTCGGGCACGTTGCGGGGGTGGGCCGTCACGGCATACGCGCTGGAGTGCGAGAAGATGACCGGCGCCCGGGCCACCGCCAGGGCATCACGCATCGTGCCGGGCGACACGTGGGAGAGGTCGACGAGCACACCCAACCGGTTGCACTCGCGCACCACCTCTCGCCCGAAGTCGGACAGCCCGCCCAAGCGTGGCGGTTCGGTGGCCGAATCGGCCCATGGCACATGCTGATTGTGGGTGAGCGTCAGATAGCCGACGCCCAGCTCGTGCAATCGGCGCAGGTTCTCCAGCGAGCCCCCGATCGACTGGCCACCCTCGGCCCCCAGCAGGCAGGCGATCCGGCCCTGTGCCATCGCGCGTTCGACGTCGGCGGCGGTGCGCGCGGGGGTGAGCTGCGCGGCATACCGGGTTGTCATCGCGCCGACGAAGGCGATCTGTTCCAGAGTCGCCGCGACGGCGCGCTTGTCGCTCCACGTGCCGGGCACGAAGACCGACCAGAACTGCCCGCCGACCGCACCGGCACGCAGCCGCGGCAGGTCGGTGCACAGCCCCGGCGACCCGGAGTCCAGCTGCAGCCGGTCCAGGTCGTAGTCCGCCCGCACCCGTGCCTCCCACGCGAGATCGTTGTGGCCGTCGATCACCGGCGTCGTGGTCAGCAGTCGGCGAACCCGTTCTCGCGTGTCGTGTTTCACCGCCGCATGGTAGCGGCCGGCCCGGTTCACATCGCCGGAGCGAGCCTGTGGACAACTTCCGACGCCGAGCCCGGCGAAGGGATACAACGGGGGCGAGACGAAATAGCACCGACCTGTATGCCGCGCCCGCCCGGGCGCGGCCGGCCACCTCGGAGACCCCGTGCACCTCACCCTGCAGCTCGACACCTCGACCGGAGCACCACCGACGTCGGTGCAGGTGCAGGCCCGCGCGGGCGCCACTCTCGGTGATCTGCTCAGCGCGCTGCAGAGCCAGTTCGCCGCGGTGCCGTGGTGGCACCCCGGGTGGGGTGAGAGCGTGACCGTCGACGGCGTGGCCCTGCCGCCGGCCGCCCGACTGGGCAGTCCCCCACTGCTCCAGGGTGCCGTGCTCCACGGTGGCAGGTCTGCCGATCACGTTGACGCTCAACGACTTCCGTCGGGCACCCGGTCGACCGAGCGGGCGGGCCTGCTCCGGCTGCACGTCGTCTCAGGCCCCGACTGCGGCGCCGTGCTCGAGCTTCCCCCTGGGCGTCACCTGCTGGGCCGCGCACCCGGGTGCAGCCTGCAGATCCACGACGACGCGCTCTCGCGCGAGCATGCCGTGCTCGAGGTCAACGGCACGGCGACGACCATTGCGGACTGCCGCTCGACGAACGGCACCTGGGTCGACGGCAGCCGCGTGGGCGCCGCGCCGGCCGTGCTCGCCCCGGGCGCCCGGGTGCAGGTCGGCGACAGCACGATCACGGTGCACTCCCCCGACCTGCCGGCGGTCGCGGCTCGCGGTGACGGCACGGGGCACCTACTCATCTCCCGCGCGCCGCGCCGGCCCGGGTGGCAGCCCGGTGCGCCCATCGCCTTTCCCGACGCCCCCGCACCTGAGTCACCCCGCCACCTGCCGTGGGCCGCCCTGGTGCTGCCGCTCGTCTTCTCCGTCGTCATCGCTGCGGTGACCGGATCCCCGACGATGCTGCTCTTCGGGCTCATGTCACCGCTGCTCATGCTCGGCCAGTGGTGGTCCGACCGTCGCAGCGGCCGCCGGCTCTCGCGCACCGAGAAGGCCCGGTATGCCGCGGCCCTCGCCGCCGCCGATGCGGCCGTGGCCACCGCGATCGCCGAGGAGGCCCAGGCCCGCCGGGCCGCCGACCCGGGGCCGGCGTGGCATCTGGCGCTGGCCCGTTATCGACTCGCCCCGCTGTGGGACCGCACCACGGGCCCCGTGGCCGGGGACGCCGCCGGCCTCACGGGGCTCACCGTGCGGATCGGGGTCGGATCGGCGCCGTCCCGAGTGACCACCTCCGGTCACCACCGCACGCCCCGGCTGACCGACGTGCCGGTGACCGTCGATCTGACCGGGTGTTGCGGAGTGGCCGGTCATCGCCCGACAGCACTGGCCACCGCCCGCGCGGTGCTCGGCGCCCTGGTCTGTCGCCACTCCCCCGCACAGCTGGCCATCGCCGTGGATCCGGCCGTGCCGCAAAAGGATTGGCAGTGGCTCACACGCCTACCACACGCCCTGCACGCGTGGCCGGACGAGACCGACCCACGCCGGGTGGCGCACGCCCTGACCGAGGCGGCCAGCGGACGTGCCGTGCTCGTCGTCACCGAATCGCCGGCCCGGGTGCAGCCCGGTGACTCGGTCCACATCTTCGCCGTCGCGCCGACCCCGACCGCACTGCCTGCGGAGACCACGACGGTGCTGGACCTCACCGGCGCCCATTCGGTGCTGACCGGCGCCGGGGAGGTCTCCGATCTCGTTGTCGACGCCGTGCCGGCCCGGTGGGCCGACCGGCTCGCCGACGCGCTGCATCCGCTGCGCGACGTCGCCGGGGCCCGCGCCGACGCCGCCATCCCGGCCCGGGTCGGGCTGCTGCACCTGCTCGCCCTGCCCGGCACCCGCGGCGGGCACAGCCCGTCCGGCGGCCCGGACCGGCAGCACCGGCCCGACCTGGCCAGGCATTGGCTCGACCACCCGCGTTCGACGCGCTTCCCCGTCGGCGCCACCGCCGCGGGGGCGCTGTGGCTCGACCTGGTGCGCGACGGGCCACACGGGCTGGTCGGCGGCACCACCGGATCGGGCAAGTCGGAGTTGCTCGTGAGTCTCGTCGCCGGGCTCGCCGCTCAGAACCGCCCCGACGAACTCGCTTTTGTGCTCGTCGACTACAAGGGTGGGGCAGCCTTCGGGGCCTGCCGCGACCTGCCCCATGTCGTCGGGCTCGTCACCGACCTCGACCACCACCTCACCGAACGCGCGCTCGTCTCTCTCGACGCCGAGCTCAAACGGCGCGAGCACCTCCTGCAGCAACGCGACGTGGCGGATCTCGCGGCATACCAGCGGGCGTGGCGCGAGGGCGACGAACGCATCCCGCGGCTGGTCATCGTCGTCGACGAATTCCGCAGTCTCGCAGAGGAACTACCTGACTTCGTCAGCGGCCTCGTCCGGGTGGCGTCGTTGGGTCGCTCGCTCGGCGTGCATCTCGTCGTCGCCACCCAACGCCCGGGGGGCGTCGTGACCGCCGACATGCGGGCGAATCTCGGCCTGCGCGTGGGCCTACGGGTGCGCGACGCGGTCGACTCCCTCGACGTGCTCGACGTCGAGGTCGCCGCCGAGATCGCCGAGCACACGCCCGGGCGGGCGTTCGTGCAGAGCGCTGCGACCGGGCTGACCGAGGTGCAGACCCCGTTGGCGACCGGTCCGGTGAGCACCGACGACGACCCACCGGTGGCCGTCGTGACGATCGGGGGAATGCCCGTCCCGACGGCCCCCCAGCTGGGTGCCTCCCGACGCACCGAACTCGATCTGCTCGTGGAAGCTGCTCGGGAAGCCGTGGTGCAGTTGGGGATTCGCGTGCCCGACTCGCCGTGGTTGCCGCCGTTGCCGCCGCTGGTGCTGCTCGCCGACCTCGTCGGCCCGACTGCCACCGACACCGGCGACGCGGTCGCCCTGGGGCGCACCGACGAGCCGGCTGCCCAACGCCAGACTCCGTGGTGTTGGCGACCGCACACGGAGGGCAACCTCGGGATCGCCGGGGCGCCGCGTAGCGGGCGCAGCACGGCGCTTGTCACGGTGGCCGCCGCCCTCGCCCGCCGTTTCGGTGCGCACGAGGTGCACCTGTATGCCGTGCACACCGGCGGACTGCTCGGCCTGGAAGCCCTGCCGCACGTCGGTGCCTGCGTGCCGGCGTCGGACATCCCGCGGCTCGGGCGGCTGCTCACCCTGCTCGGCGCCGACCCGCCCGAGGACATCCGACGGGTCCTGCTCGTCGACGACTGGGAGCGGGTCGTCGATGCCCTCGAGCGAGCCCGCGCGACGGCCTTGTCCGACCAGTTGCTGGCCCTGGCCCGACGCGGCTCGGACGCCCGTCTGTCGCTCGTCGTCACCGGGGCGCGCGGGTTGCTCTCCGGGCAGGTCGCCGGGGCCCTGACCCGACGGGTGCTGCTGCTGCCCGCCGACCCCATCGACGTCACCCTGCTCGGCGTGCCGGCCTCGGTCGTGCCCGAGCATCCGCCGGTCGGGCGGGCCATCGACGCCGCGACCCACGCCGAGGTGCAGGTCGCCGCGGTCGCCGCCGACCCGACCCCGCAGCGGTGCGCGGCATACCTGAGAGACCTCGCCGCGACCCTGCCGACGCCCCCCGCCGGGACCGGCCCGGTGCCGGTGCCCGAACTCCCCCGGCAGCTCGCCCGCCGCGACCTGACGCCCGAGCAGCCCGACGGCGTGGCGATCATCGGCTCCGACGGCCTGGGCCCGGTCGGCTTCGCCCCCGGCCGGGGCGACCGGCGCATCGCCGTGCTCGGGGGCCGGGCCAGCGGGCGCAGCACCGCCCTCGCGGCCCTCGCGGCCGGGCTGATCGAGCTGGGCCGCCCAGTGGCCGTCGTGGCCGCCGCGACCCCGACGGTCGGCGCCATCGGCTGGCCGGCGGCCGCCGAGGTGCTCCGCCCCGACGAGCTGGACCGGCTCGTCGCGCTGCGTCGAGCCCACCCATCATTGGCCGTCCTCGTCGACGACGCCGCGCGGCTGGCCGGCGACCCCATCGAGACCGTGCTCCAGGAGGTGCTGCGTCTGGTCGACGAGGACGACGGCGTCATCGCGGTCGCCGCCACGCCCGCGCACGTCGGCGAGAGCTTCCGTGGTCTGCTGGCCCAAGTGGCCGGCGCCGGCACCGGCCTGTTGCTCGGCGCGCTCGGCTACGGCGAGGAGGCCGCGCTCGGGCTGCGTCGCCCGGTGCCCACCGAGGAACTGCCCGGCCGCGGCCTGCTCGTGCGGCACGGCCGGGCCACCGCCGTCCAGGTCGCCCGGCCCGACTGAGCAGCCGCCCGGCCGACTGATCGGGGTCGGTCAGACAGTGAAGACGATCTTGCCGAAGAGGTCACCGCCGGCCATCTTCTCGAAGCCGGTGCGGGCCTCGGTGAGTGGCAGCACCGTGTCGATGACCGGCTCGATCCCGCGCTGCTGCACGAAACGGGCCAGCAGCGCGAGCTCCTCACGGGTGCCCATCGTCGAGCCGACGACCCGCAACTGTTTGAAGAAGATCTTGGTCAGCTCCGCCTTGCTGGGTGCGTCGCCGGAGGTCGCTCCGGAGATGACGATCGACCCACCCGGGCGCAGCGAGTTGACCGAGTGCGACCAGGTGGCGGCGCCGACGGTCTCCATCACCGCGTCGACCCGCTCCGGCAGCCGCTCGCCCGACCCGAAGGCCCGATCAGCCCCGATGCGCACCGCCTGCGCGCCCTTGGCCTCGTCGCGGGAGGTCACCCACATCCGGTAGCCGGCGGCAGCACCGAGCTGCACGAGTGCCGTCGCGACACCACCCCCGGCGCCCTGCACGAGCACAGTCGCGCCCGGGGTCAGGCCGGCGTTGACAAAGAGCATCCGGTATGCCGTGAGCCACGCTGTCGACAGGCAAGCCGCAGTCTCCCAGGACATCCCCTCCGGCTTGGGCACACAGTTGGCCACCGGCACGGCGACCCGCTGCGCCAAGGTGCCCGGGTGCAGCTCGGACAGCAGGGTGCGGGCCGGGTCGAGCGTCTCGTCGCCGACCCAGCCGTCGGTGGCGACCACCGAGTGCACGATGACCTCCCGGCCCGCCTCGTCGACGCCGGCACCGTCACAGCCCAGGATCATCGGCAGCTTGTCCGCCGACAACCCCACCCCCATGAGCGACCACAGGTCGTGGTGATTGAGCCCACTGGTGCGCAGCGACACCGTGGTCCACCCATCGCGGGACGGCGGTTCGGGGCGCTCCCCCAGCTCCAGCCCGGAGAGGGGGTCGGATCGGTCCTGGCGCGCGGCATACACAGCGAACATGTCCACAGCCTATTGACTCGGGCACCGGCGAGGTCGACCGCCAGGGAGCATCCGGCGGGCCGCCGGATTTCGCCGGATTTCGCCGAAGTGCTGCGCGGCGCCTCCGGAGGTCCTTAGACTCGGGCCAGCGCTCCGGGGGGAGCGGGGAGTCGAGAGAACCGGGGGGTTCGCCACATGCGTGTCAATCCGTTCCTGCAGTTGCGCCAGGTCCGTTTCGTCGGGCCGTCCCACGTCGGCAAGACCACCGCCCTGCTCGCCCTGACCCACCAGGTCCGCTACGAACCGAGCGCTGTCACCGTGGTCGGCGACGAGGTGCGGGCCGTGAGCGAGGTCGGCGAATGGACCGCTCCCAACGGAGCTGTCGTCTCCGTCGTCACCGCCTCCGAACTGCCGGTGCACGTGAGCCGACACAGCGGCTCGCTGCCCCGCGCGGCCGCCACGGTGCTGTGGGTCGACGGCTCCGACCGGGCCGGGTATGCCCAGGCCCGCCGCTGGGTCGACCTGCTCGCCGGCCACCGATCCACCGGCACGCTCACCGTCGCCATCAACCACGCGGTGGGCGACAGCCCCGTGGTCCGCGACATCACGACCCTCGTGCGCTGCCACGACGCCACGATCCCGGTGCTGCTGGCCGACGCCCGCTCCGGCGTCGCCGTCGTCGCCGTGCTCGAAGCTGCCCTGCGCGACCCGCTGGCCCTGCCTCGGACCGCCTGACCGCCCGCTGCCTCAGCGCTCGTCCACCGACCGGGCGGACCTCCCTACCGCCCGGCCGGAGCGGGGTGCGTCGACGGTGGTGCGGTCGGCTTGCATCTGGCTCTGGGCACGGTAGGTTCGCGCGTGTGACCGCAGCCGACCACGCCATGAGCGCCGCTCGCCAGCCCACCGCCGTCGACGCACTCGCCGAGGACTTCCTCGCCCGGTCGGTGGCCCTCTCACCCATGGAGGCCACCTACCTCGGGATCGCCGGATACGACGACCAGCTCGATGACCTCTCGCCCGCCGGGTATGCCGCGCACTCGGCCCTGCGTCGCGAGATCCTGGACCGTCTCGACGGGCTGGCGCCCGCCGACGACGTGGACCGGGCCACGATCGCGGCCCTGCGCGACCGTCTCGGCCTGGCCGAAGAGGCTTATGCCGCAGGCCTGGACGAGATGAACCTCAACGTCATCGCCTCGCCCCTGCAGGGCGTGCGTGACGTCTTCGACCTGATGCCCCAGGACAGCGACGCGGCCTGGACGACGATCGCCGCCCGGATGGAGCACCTGCCCCGAGCCCTCACGCAGTATGCCGAGTCGCTGGCCCTGGCCAAGACCCGCGGAAACGTGGCACCCCAGCGGCAGGTCCGCGCCTGCCTCGAGCAATGCGACGATCTCGTCGCCGACGACGGCTACTTCGCCACGCTGTCCGCGCAGGCCAAGAACGCCGACGGTCCGCTGGACCCGGCCGTCCACGAGCGGCTGCGGGCTGCCGCGTCGGGGGCCGCCGCGGCATACCGGCAGTTGCGTGTCTTCCTGGAACGCGACCTGCTGCCCGCCGCACCCGAATCCGATGGCTGCGGCCGGGAGCGCTACGCCCTGGTGTCCCGCTACTTCGTCGGGGCCGCGGTCGACCTCGAGGAAACCTACGCCTGGGGGCAGCAGGAGCTGGCCCGGATCACCGACCAGATGCAGGAACTCGCCGAGCGGATCCAACCGGGCGCCACCATCGACCAGGCCATCGCGATCCTCAACGCCGACCCCCGCTACCGGCTCGACGGCGTCACCGCGCTGCGGGACTGGATGCAGGGCAAGGCGGACGCGGTCATCACCGCCCTGGCGGACGTGCACTTCGACATCCCGGAGCCGGTGCGCACCATCGAATGCTGCATCGCGCCGACCCAGACCGGCGGCATCTACTACACCGGACCGAGCGAGGACTTCACCAGGCCGGGGCGGATGTGGTGGTCGGTGCCCAAGGGCGAGACGATCTTCCACACCTGGAACGAACTGTCCACCGTCTACCACGAGGGTGTGCCCGGCCATCACCTGCAGGTCGCGCAGACGGTGTTCCGGTCCGAGGTGCTCAACACGTGGCGGCGGATGGCGGCCTGGACCTCCGGTCACGGAGAGGGCTGGGCCCTGTATGCCGAGCGGCTCATGGTCGAGCTCGGCTTCATGGACGACCCCGGGAACCGGATGGGGTGGTTGGACGCCCAGTCGCTGCGGGCCGCCCGTGTGGTCATCGACATCGGCGTGCACTGCGGTTTCGAAGCCCCGGCGGAGGTCGGCGGCGGGGAGTGGACCTACGAGAAGGCCTGGGCCTTCCTCACCGCGCACGCCCACGACTCGGAGGGCAAGCTGCGGTTCGAGCTCAACCGCTACCTCGGCTGGCCGGGTCAGGCACCGTCGTACAAGATCGGCGAACGGCTCTGGCTGAAACTGCGTGACGAGGTGCGCGAGCGCGACGGCGACGGCTTCGACCTGCGGGCGTTCCACCGTCGTGCCCTCGACCTCGGCGGCATGGACCTACACACCTTGCGCGCCGCGGTGCTCGGGGAGCTCGGCTGACCGTTGCTCGGTCCGGCCTGAGCTTGCCGGGCCGACCTGCGTGACCGGGAACGCCCACGGCCGGGTGGCCCAGGCCGGCGAGCGTGACCTCACCACCCCTTGGCGACCCGTTGGCAGGCGAGGTCGTTCTTGCCGTACCAATAGGTCGCGCTCTGCCCCCAGCGGATGACCGACCCGGGCGCGATGCTCTGGCGATAGATGTGGTCGCCGTCGCCACTGGGGTCGTAGGCGCAGTAGAAGCCCGGCACAGTGATCGCGGCGACGTCGGGCAGCCCCCCACAGCCGCCGCAGCCGAACTGCCCGATGTAGTCGGGCATGAGCCGGTGCGTATCGCGGACCGTCCAGAGGAATTGCCCGCTGGTGCGCGCACCCTTGCTGTCCACGGCCGTGACGGTCACCGTGAAGGTGCTGGTACCGAGGCCGTTTCGCCGGTCGGTCGTCGTCGAGGACGCGGCCTGGCTGATCGTTCCGCTCACCGACGCGCCAGCTGCCGCGACACCCGGCGGGAGCCCGGCCACCGTCACCGCTACCGTGTCGCCGTCCGGGTCGTTCACCCCGACGGCGAAGGAGACCGCGACCAACTCATCATTGCTGCGATCAGTGAGGCTCACGGTGGGAGGACGGTTGGCCGGCGGTGGAGGTTGGACCGGTACCGGCGGGGTGCCCGGTTGCTTCCCCGGTTGAGTGACTTGCGGTGGGCCGGCCTGCTGTTGGCCGGTCTGCTGTTGGCCGCCGGCCGGCAGCTGGGGATCGACCGTCGGCGGGGCGCTGGCCGTGCCGGTCGGAGTGGCCAGTGCCGCCGAGTCGGTCGATGTCGTCGACGACGACGCCGGCCCGGGCGCCTGATCGACCGACGCCGCGTCGGAGCTGACCCCGGTCGCCGCCGCCGTCGCAGCCGCGCCCGCGACTGGCCCGGCCCCGATGCGACTCAGCCCGAAGGCGACCCCCGTGACGATCAGTACGACCGCCGCCGCCGCAGCGAACACCAGCCGGTGACGCGCCGGTCGACCCTCGTCGCCAGTGGGCGTGTTCGGTGGTGGTTCGGCGGCGGCGTCGGTCATGCTGGATGCGCCGGCCGGCGTCCTCGCGGCGGTGAGTGCCGTGGCGTCAGCGAGCGTCGTCGCACGTCGCTGCACGTCGGTGGTCGCGTCCAGGGTCTCGACCGGCGACACATGGGTCACCTCATCGGCCTCATCGACGTCGTCGGCGCGCTCGGGGTCGCCCCCGTCGTGCGTTCGGGTCAACGCAGCACGATCGGCACCTGTCGCGGCGCCTGCCCCCCCGCCCGGCCCCGGAGCGGCCGGGGCGGTGAGCGGCAGCGGCAGGGGCGGCCCGCCGAGCCGCTCGTTCGCCTCTTGAAGGGCGGCGCCGAACTCGGCGGCACTCGGGTAGCGCTGGACGGGATCCTTGGCCAGGCCGCGCGCGACGACGCGGGCCAGGTGCTCGGGCACGCCGGCGGTCACCGCGAGGTCGGGGGCCGGCTGGGTGACGATCCGGGAGATCAACGGCACCAGGCTGTCCTCGAGCCCGCCGTAGAAGGGCGGTTGCCCGGCCAGCAGCGTGTAGAGCACCGACGCCAAGGAGTAGACGTCCGCGACGGCGGAGCCCGGCGAGCTGCCGCCGACGACCTCGGGCGCGGCGTGGTTGAGCGTGGCGCTGAGCAGGCCGGTGCGGGTCTGGTAGCCGAACTGCACCCGGGCGATGCCGAAGTCGACGAGCTTGGGCACGTCGTAGTCGGAGTAGAGGATGTTCTCCGGCTTGATATCACGGTGCACAATCCCGGCCCGATGAGCGGTCTCCAGGGCACCGGCAAGACCGATGCCCACCCGCACCGCCTGCTCGGGGGTGGCGGGCCCCTTGTCGCGCAGCCGCTGGCGGGCCGACCCGCCGCCGAGGAACTCCATCACAAGATAGAGGTCGCCGCCGTCCGTCACACCGGAGTCGTAGACGGCCACGATGTTGGGGTGACCGGAGACCGACCCGATGGCCAGGCACTCCCGTTCGAAACGCGCGCGCACGTCACGGCCCAGCCCGGAGTCCCGGATGATCTTCACCGCGACGCGGCGACCGAACCGCGCGTCGAACGCGCCATAGACGATCCCGAAGCCCCCACGGCCGACCTCTTCGAAGCCTGACAACCCCGGCAAAACCGGCTCCATGAGTCCACCTCCCATGCGACGCGAGCACCCCTCACAGGCCCGGCACCCAGGACCTTACGGCAGCGCACGATGACGCGCAGGGCGAACCGAGCACAGCGCCCACCCCGAGGCGCCGCAACCTCGAGGAGCGGCTGACCCTGCCGGCGATCCGGGCGATGGACAGCTGCGCGGCATACCCTGAGACGCGTGTCCGCCGCCCGGGTCCGCCTCGTCCTCGCCTCCGCATCACCGGCCCGGCTGCGCACCCTGCAGCATGCCGGGGTGGAGCCGATTGTCGTGGTGAGCGACCTCGACGAGGATCTCGTCGTCGCCGAGGCATTCGAGCGATTCGGGCTGTTGGAACCGGCGCAGGTGTGTCTGTTGCTCGCCCGGGCCAAGGCCGAGGCTGTTGCCTACGGTGACGCCGCGCACGCCGGTGACGTCGTCCTGGGCTGCGACTCCGTGCTGGAACTCGACGGGCAGGTGCACGGCAAGCCGGCCGACGAGGCGGAAGCGGTCGCGCGGTGGCTGTCGATGCGCGGGCGCAGCGGCATCCTGCACACCGGTCACTGGCTCGTCGACGACCGTCGTCCGGAGCGCGGCGGTACCGGCGCCACCGTCGGGGCCACGGCGTCCACAACGGTGCACTTCGCCCAGCTGGACGACGCCACGATCCAGGCGTACGTCGCGACCGGTGAGCCGCTGCGGGTTGCCGGCGCGTTCACGATCGACGGCTTCGGCGGGCCGTTCGTGACCGCGATCGAGGGCGACCACCACAACGTCGTCGGGGTGTCGCTGCCGCTGCTGCGCGAGTTGCTCGACGACATCGGGGTGTCGTGGTGGGACGTCGTGACGAACCATCGGCGTTGATCCTCAAGGGAATTGGACGTCTCCGGTAGTGCCGAGGATGATCCAGTAGTTCCAGATCCACCAGCCCTGCAGGGCCACCCCACCGGCGCCGGCGACGGTGAGCAACCACGCCCGCCAGCGCCGCCACGGGGCGCGGTCGGCCAGCCACCCGAGCAGGATCGCGACCGGGAAGGCGAGCAGGAAGTAGCGGATCCGGGAGGGGCCGATACCGGTGACGAGCACCTGGTATGCCGGGTAGGCGCCGGCCCAGCCCCACAACTCCGGGCCCCAGCGCTGGGCGTGGGGGGTCAGCATGAACCAGGCGTATGCCGCGACGAGGGCCCCCGCGACGACCCAGCCCCCGTATCCGTAGTCGTAGTAGACGTAGTCGATCCAGGTGTGCAGCTTGATCTCGCTGGCCTGCACTCGCCAGGCCGCCATCGTCCTGGCGTAGCCCTGCCCTTCGCCGGTGATCAGCCCACAGATCGTCGGCCACAACCAGGTCAGCCCCAGCGAGGCAGCGGTCAGTAGCGCGACCCAGACCCGCTGCAGCACAGGGAAGGCGGCCCGGTCGCGGTGCGCCCAGCGCACCGCACCGTGGGCCAGGATCGCCGGCGCCATGGCCAGCACGATGTTGCGGGTCAGGGCCAGCAGCACGAGGGCGGCCAGGGTCCAGCCATAGCGGCGCGAACGCAGCGCGGAGAGCACGAGGACCACGGCCAGCAGCGCACACGACTCGGTGTAGCTCGTCTGCAGCACCGGGGCCGCGACATAGCTGCTGACGAGCACCGTCGCGGTGATCGCCGACCACCGCCCGACCGCGTCGTCGACCAGGCGGAACATCAGGACGACGGCCACGGCACCCACGACCAGGGACACCGTCGAACCGACGACGTAGAAGTCGCCGCGGGTGAGCCACATCAGCGCCCGGGTAAGCATGGGGAAGACCGGGTAGAACGCCCACGGGTTCTGCTGCACCGCACCGTCCGGGCCGGTCGGCAGCGGCACCGGATAGCCCAGGTCGGCGATCTCGTGATACCACTGCCCGTCCCAGTTGGCCGTGACCGGGAAGTACCCGGGCGCCGCTGCGGTCGGGTAGAGCACCCGGGCGATGCCGTTCTCCGAGGTCATCGCGATCTGGTGGCGCTGCATGAGTGAGAAGTAGACGACGTCGACGGCCCGGGTCACGGCATACACGAGCAGGGGGAACCACAGACCGAACCGTCGCCACCAGGGCGCCCGCCGGGGATCGGCCCAATCCGGCAGCCGCACCGCCTCGGTCGCGGGTGCCGGCGCCGTGAAGCCGGCGACCAGGCTCGGGCGAGGCCCGCGCATGCTCGTTCCCGCTACCCCGCCCATGCTGAGCAATGCTAGGTGGCGCCCGCCGCTCGACGAACCGTGACGCGAGGGTTCGCGCGCCCGGTTCAGCCGGGCTGGCAGGCCGGCACGCGGTAGACCGAGTACGGGCCGGCGGTCAGCACCGGATCGAAATGCGTGGCGGCCCGCTGCAGTCCGGAGTAGTCGGCGACATCCCACGGTAGATCCCAGGGGTCACGCTCCCCGCCCACCATGACGTGCGTGACGCCGACCCGGCGCACGGCCGCACAGACCTCGGCCGAGACGGTCACCCTGTCCATGGCCGATCCGATGAGCTTGAGATCCGGGGACTGCACGATGCTCCATACCGGGTACACCGTCATCGGCCCGCCCAGCGCGTAGAGGTAGGAACCGCCCCGGCGCGGGTCTGCCGCGACGAGTGCATCGGCGGGCAACCCGCGGGCCACCGATTCGAGCGCGGCCTGCCGCTGCGGGTTGATCAGCTTGATGCGCAAGGCATCGGTCTCGACCGGTCGGCCGTAGCCCAACGCGACGATGCGTGGGAGGTTGCGGACCGAGGGACCGATCAGGGCCCCGACCACGAGCACGACGGCGAGGACTACGACCCCGGGCCTGCGCAGGCCACGCCGCAACGCCAGTGATCGCGCGCGGTCGGCGACGGCGAGCAGCGCCGCGGTGATCGCGAGGACGGCCAGAAGGGTCAGCACTCCCTTGAGCCGGCGCTCGTCGTTCCACCAGATCCAGGTCACCGCCCGGATCCAGGCGCCGTTGGTGACGGACTTGAGCAGGTAGATCGTCAAGAACACCAGCCAGGCCACCGGCACCCAGACACCCATCGGCTGCCGTCGCAGAAGCCAGAACCCGACTCCGAAGAGCACGATCCAGACGATCGCCGGCAGCGCGCTGTCGATGACCACGAGCACCGCCTCGACGGCCGCCCGGACCAGTGGCTTACCCGGATCGTCCGCGAGCAGCGCGAGCATCGCCGGCCGGGCTCCCAACCGAACCACCATCGCGACAAGAGCCAGCAGGATGCCGGTCACCACCACCCGGGCCAAAACCTCCCGGCGCGCCCAGGCCTGCGGCAACGGCATCGTGCACCCGATCATGCAGGCTCCGATGAAGGCCACCGTCGCGACACTGCTGGGATGGGCCACGACGACCGTGGCCGACCCGATCGCCAACAGGCCGAGCCGGCGCCAGTCCGGCACTCCGCTCCGGGACCGCCATTCGGCGATCGGCTCCAGCAGCAACGCCAACACGATCGGCAGCACGGTGAACGCCAGGTAGAGGGGCCAGGCCGCGCCCCAGGTGAGGTAGAGGAAGGCGCCCTCCTGCACCATGACCGAGATGGGCGCGGCCACCCAGCCGCGCCTACCGACGACGAGACCGGCCAGCAGCGCGCACCCAGCGGGCCACACGACGGCGCCCAGAGCGACGAGGACGGCGTGTGTGGAGCTGCTGATGTCGAGCCCGGTCCACATGGCGATCGTCGACACGAAGACGTGGAAGGTTGTCGGGTAGCTCAACCCGGACTCCGTCGGCCCGGGATAGACCGCGCCGTCCAACACGTTCGCCGACCCGTGCCGGCGCAGCCACTCCGCCGTGCCGAGGTGGAAGGCGTCGTCCGGGAGCGAGTTGACCTGCCCCGGCGTGGGGATGCCCACGGCGAAGTAGAGCCACACCGCGATGGCCGAGACGGCCGTCGCGGCGCCGATGGCCCGATGGCCCACCCCGACGGTCAGCACGGTCGCGCAGCGCCGGGTCGCAAGCCGCGCGGCCAGGCTGCCCGCCAGGGTGAGGCCCAGGACCAGCCCGCCACCGCGCAACACATCGAAGGTCAGGCCCAGCCGGCCGGCCGCGATGCCAGCCGCGAGGACGACGGGAATGCTCACGACCGGGGCGGCGATGAGAGCACTCGAGAACCGAAGCCGGGCCGCCGTCAGCGCGAGCGCCCCGGGCGCGTAGAGCAGGGCGAGCGACACGGTCAGACCGGGCCAGATGGCGAACCAGTGAGTCACGGCGCGTCTCAGACCGGCGGCACCGAGCGGCGACGCTCGCTGAAGCGCCGGTCCCGGCGGGCGGCATACCGAAGGCGTTTGAGCAGTTCGTCGCGCAACGCGTCGGCCTCGAGCACTCCGTCGATGACCAGGTCGGCGGCGAGGCGTTCGATGTCGACGTCCTCCTCGTATTCGCGGCGCCGCTCGGCGACGAAGGCCTCCCGGGCCTCGATGCCCTGCTGCGCCTCGACCTGGGCGATCTTGTTGGCGTAGACGGCGTTGACAGCCGCCTCCGGGCCCATCACGGCGATCTTCGCGGTCGGCAACGCGAGCGTCGCGTCAGGGCCGAAACCGGGCCCGGCCATCGCGTAGAGCCCTGCGCCATAAGCCTTTCGGACCACGACGCAGAACTGCGGCACGGTCGCTTCACTGACCGCGGAAACCATCTTCGCGCCGTGCCGGATGATGCCGCCGCGCTCGACCTCCGTGCCGATCATGAAGCCCGGCACGTCGGCCAGGTAGATGAGCGGGATGGAGAAGGCGTCGCAGAGCCAGATGAACCGGCTCGCCTTGTCGGCCGAGTCGGTGAACAGCACCCCACCCTTGACCATCGAGTTGTTCGCGACGATGCCGACCGTCTCGCCGGCCATCCGGCCGAGGCCGACGACGAGTTCCGCGGCATACAGCGGCTTGAGCTCGAAGAACGAGTCGGCATCGAGCAGCCCGTCGATGACGGTGTGCACGTCGAAAGGCACGCTCTCCAACTCCGGCACGGTATGCCGCGTGAGCGGCTCGGTGGGTGGCTCCGGGGCATAGACCGGTGGGCTCTCCCGCCACGAGCCGGGCAGGTAGGTGAAGTAGTGCCGGGCCAGCTCGATGGCCTCGGTGTCGTCCTGGGCCAGCAGGTCGCCGACCCCGGAGACGGTGCAGTGCATCCGGGCGCCGCCCATCTCCTCGAGGCTGACCCGTTCGCCGACGACCATCTCGGCCATCCGGGGGCTGCCCAGATACATCGAGGCGTTGCCCTCCACCATGACGATGATGTCGCAGAAGCTCGGGATGTAAGCCCCGCCGGCCGCGGACGGGCCGAACAGGCAACAGATCTGCGGCACCTTGCCGGACAGGGCGACCTGGTTGTGGAAGATCCGCCCCGCACCCCGGCGGCCGGGGAACATCTCGACCTGGTCGGTGATCCGGGCCCCGGCCGAGTCGACGAACCAGAAGACCGGCAACTCCTCGCGCAGCGCCATCTCGGTGGCCCGGACGATCTTCTCGACGGTGCGCGCACCCCACGAGCCGGCCTTCACGGTGGGATCATTGGCGATGACGATCGCCGGCCGCCCGTCGACCGTGCCGCGCCCAGTGACCACCCCGTCGGCGGGCAGGTCACCGGCCAGGGCGTTCGCATAGCGGCCGTCCTCGACGAACGAGTCCGCGTCGAACAGCAACGCGATCCGGTCACGGACGTAGAGCTTGCCCTGCTGCGCCAGCTTCTTCGCGGCCCCGTCGGTGAGCGGCGCCTGCGAGGCCCGGTATGCCGCGGCGAAGCGCTCGCGGACGCTGTCGACCCGAGGGTCTCCCCCCTGGGTCGCTCCGGCGAAGGGGGCGTCGGGCGGGTCGATCGACAGCGGCATACCGGCTCCTGGTGGGGCGATGCGGACGGGCGGACAGCTC
>WBZP01001278.1_pt1 | contig 31641 bp, 27 predicted proteins | sample 5204301 | NCBI WGS metagenome assembly WBZP01 (sample SAMN12412401, study PRJNA552823) | activated sludge metagenome | isolation source: activated sludge from nitrification reactor of wastewater treatment plant... | place: USA: Pennsylvania | collected 2017 | reverse complement strand
ATCCGGGGTGCGGGCGAGCACCAGGTGAATGGTGTTCTCCGCCATGTCGTGATCGCCGTAGGTGATGAAGATCTTCTGGCCGAAGAGGCGGTAGCTGCCGTCACCCTGCGGCACCGCCCGGGTGCGGATCGCGGCCAGGTCGGAGCCGGCCTGCGGCTCGGTGATGTTCATCGTGCCGGTCCAGTTGCCGGACACCATGTTGGGCAGGTACATGGCCTTCTGCGCGTCGCTGCCGGCGATCTCCAGCGCTTCGATGGCGCCCAGCGTCAGCAGCGGGCACAGGGAAAACGACATGTTCGACGACTTCCACATCTCCTGGACCGCCGCCGAGACGACCTTGGGCAGCCCCTGCCCGCCATGCTCGGGATTGCCCGGCAGCGCGTTCCAGCCGTTGTCGACAAATTGCCGGTAGGCTTCCTTGAAACCCTTGGGCATGGTCACTGCCTTGTCTGCCCACTGCGCACCTTCCTCGTCGCCGCTCCGGTTCAGCGGCGCCAGCACCTCGCCGGTGAACTTGGCCGATTCGTGGAGAATCGCTTCGACCACGTCGGCCGTCGCCTCCTCGTATCCCGGCAGCCCGGCCACTTTGTCGAGGCCGGCCAGTTCGGCCAGAACGAACTGCATGTCCTTCAGCGGCGCGGCATAGCTACTCATGGATTCACTCCCTGATCATTGGTTCAACAGATAGCGGCGGTCATCGAAACTGCCGACCCAGTGGGGCCGATAGACCACCATCAAGGTTACCAGCGCGCCGTTCAGCCAGGCCTCGGCAAAACCCAGCAGCATGTAGTACGGCAGATAGTCGTCGACCAGCGCCGTCGCCGGATACACATCCGCCAGCCACAGCAAGGTGCTGGCCAAGACACCCGTGGCGATCACCGTCGCCGCCGCGCCGAAGAAGGCCGCGACGAAGATGTAGACAAACAGATTGGCCGGCAGATGACGTTCGACGCCCCGTCTCAGATAGTCCGCCAGCAAGGGCGGAAACACCGCCAGCACGAGCGCGTTGAGCCCAAAGGCCAGCCATGCCGCCTGCCCATGCAGCGCTCCGTTCAAGGTCACCGCGGCGAGCACCAGCGACAAGCCGATGATCGCCAGTTGCCGGCCGAACATCAATGTGAACATCGTCGCGCCCAGCAGGTGCAGGTTGAGGCCCGGCTTGACCCCGGCCTTCATGCTCCAGACCAGCGTCAGCAGCGTCACGGTGCCCAGCCAGACGTTCAACTGCCCGGAATCGGCCAGCCGCTTCCACGGCGCTGTCTTTGCACACCACAGCCATGCTCCCAGCAGCGGCAGGAACGCCCCGAGCGCCCAGGCTTGCAGAAACAGGGCGTCGGGAAAGTTCACGCGCGGCGTGCCCTACAGCGCCGCCACCAGTTCCGGCACCGCCTGGAACAGATCGGCGACCAGTCCGTAGTCGGCAACCTGGAAGATCGGCGCGTCCGGATCCTTGTTGATCGCCACGATCACCTTCGAATCCTTCATCCCTGCGAGATGCTGGATCGCACCGGAAATGCCGATCGCGATATACAACTGCGGTGCGACGATCTTCCCGGTCTGGCCGACCTGGTAGTCGTTGGGCACGAAGCCGGCATCCACCGCCGCGCGGGATGCGCCCATCGCGGCGCCGAGCTTGTCGGCCAGCGGCTCCAGGACCTTGTGGTAATTCTCGCCGTTGCCCAGCCCGCGCCCGCCCGAGACGATGATCTTGGCCGCTGCCAGCTCCGGCCGCGCCGACTTGGTCAGCTCGCGGCTGAGCAGCTTCGATTGCCCGAGGTCGGGTCCGGCGGCGAGCGCCTCGATCGCGCCATTGCCGCCCGACGCGGCCGCCGCATCGAAGCCGGTGGTGCGCACCGTGATGACCTTGGTCGCGTCGCTCGACTTCACGGTCACCAGTGCGTTGCCGGCATAGATCGGACGCACGAAGGTATCGGCATCGACCACGGAAATGATTTCCGAGATCTGCGCCACATCGAGCAGCGCGGCCACGCGCGGCAGCGTGTTCTTGCCGTTGCTGGTCGCGGCGGCAATGATGTGCGTGTAGCCCGTGGCATTGGCGACGATCAGTGCGGCGAGGTTTTCGGCGGTCTGGTCGCCGTAATGGGCCGCATCCGCGACCTTGACCTTGGCGACGCCGGCGATTTTCGCGGCCTGCTCGGCGACGGCAGCGCAGCCGGCACCGGCGACCAGGACATGAATCTCGCCACCGATCTTCGTCGCTGCGGTGACTGCGTTGAGGGTGGCCGCCTTGAGTGCGGCGTTGTCGTGTTCTGCTATGACTAGGAGGCTCATGCGATCACCTTTGCTTCGTTCTTGAGTTTATCGACCAGTTGCGCGACGTCGGCCACCTTGACTCCTGCGCTGCGCTTGGGAGGTTCGGTGACCGTGACGGTGGCCAGACGCGGCGCGGGGTCGACGCCGAGATCGGCCGGCTTGACGATCTCCAGCGGCTTCTTCTTCGCCTTCATGATGTTGGGCAGCGTCGCGTAGCGCGGCTCGTTTAGGCGCAGGTCGGTCGTAATGACGGCGGGCAGCACCACTTCGATGGTTTCGAGGCCGCCATCGACTTCGCGGGTGACGGTGGCCTTGCCATCGCCGAGCACCACTTTCGAGGCAAAGGTGGCTTGCGACCAGCCCAGCAGCGCGGCCAGCATCTGCCCGGTCTGGTTGGCATCGTCGTCGATCGCCTGCTTGCCGAGGATGATGACTTGCGGAGCCTCTTTCTTGGCTACGGCGGCCAGCAGCTTGGCCACCGCCAGCGGCTGCAAGTCGACGTCGGTTTCGACCAGGATCGAACGATCCGCGCCGATGGCCATCGCGGTGCGCAGCGTCTCCTGGCAGGCCGTGACGCCGCAGGAAACGGCCACCACCTCCTTGGCGACCCCGGCTTCCCTCAGCCGGATGGCTTCTTCGACCGCGATCTCGTCGAAGGGGTTCATCGACATCTTCACATTCGCCAGATCGACGCCGGTGCCGTCTGCCTTGACGCGAATCTTGACGTTGTAATCAACCACGCGTTTGACCGGAACGAGGATTTTCAAATGATTCTCCTTAAGCTTGTTGCGGATCGAAAGATGGTCATTTTAACGGCTAATGAAAAGGCGCGGAACCATGGACCGCACCGCCCATACGCTTAGGTATGGTTTGTGGCATACTACCGCAAGCCAATTCAAAACACAATACCTAAGCGTATGGAAGCAAAACCCGCCAAGCCGGCCCGCGCCGTACTGGATCGCGAGGCATGGATCAAGGGTGCGATCGCCGTGCTCGCCGAGCACGGCGCCGAGCGCCTGCGCGTCGAAGTCCTCGCCGAGCGCCTGGGCGTCACCAAGGGCAGCTTCTACTGGCATTTCAAGGACCGGCGCGACCTGCTGGATGCGGTGCTGGAGTTCTGGAAGCAAGGCCGCATTCGCGATATCCGCAAGCAGACGCAGGCCGAACCGGGTCAGGAAGTCGCCGCGCTGCTGCACACCATCGAGGTCTATTCCTCGGCGCGCAATCGCAAGGGCATATCCATCGAAGCCGCGGTGCGCGGCTGGGCCCGGCGCGACGCGCAGGCCGTCCAGGTAGTGGAAGAGGTCGACGCCGAACGCCTGGCCTGTGCCTGCCGGCTGTTTCTCGCCTGTGGCATTGGCGCCGACGAAGCCAGGGCCCGCAGCGTGATGCTCTATGCCTATGTCTTCGGCGTCACGCTGATGCACTGTGGCGCCTTCGCCGCCGACCTGAGCGCGCTGAAAGCCTGGATCGCCGAGCGCATCGTCCGCTGAAGGAGGCGGATCGCAGAACTCGGGTGTCGCCGGTCGTTTGGTCATGCAGGGCCAAAGGAGCCACCGCCCTGGGGGCCGCGGAAGGGGATGTCGCGAAGCACAGATCTTCGCATTCGCCTGCCTATTGGCCCTACGAGGGCTCCTTTCGATCGCCGACCGTGAACTTTTTGTCGAAAAATCTTACACGAGCACTTGTCAAACGCCACAATTTGCTGTAAGCGCTTGAACTTTTTAGACTTTGGCGTTTGGCGCGCTTTATGCTTCGTCGCCGAGGCAGGATGACGCACAGGTCGGCGGTTGGCGCTAGACCGCCACGATCAACTCGCTCAGGGTGATGGAGGAAATCATGCGTTCAATCAAAGCGTTCGTTGCAAGACAACTGGCGATCTTCGCGCTGTTGGGCATCGCATTTGCGCAAAGCGCATGGTCCGGGCCGGAGGATCAGGGAACCAAGTATCCCGTGGGGATCGAGATCGGCGGCCTTACGGGCGGTGGGATTGTCGATAGTGGCGGAACCACCAGCCTCAGCTTCGAGGATGCCAAAAAGGCAGGCCTTCTCGATGCGAATGGCGACCCGGTCAATCCGCCCGATGGCAGTGTGAACATCGGTGGCACCGGTGGTGGCTCGGTAAAGGCTCACAAGTTCAAGAATGTCACGATCAAGGTGACACCACGAAACGCCGACGGAACCCCTAGCGGCGACCAGCGCGAGGTAAAGGTTACGGTCTATGTGCCGAAAAAACCGGCCGATCAGGCCGGCGCCGACGACGCCGCCAAGGAGAAAAAGACCAATTCTCTGATCACCAAGCTCGGCTCAAATGTGGCAGGAGCGACGGTGGGTGGCGGCCAGATCAAGCTCGTCGACAAGGCCACCAGCAACCCGTTGCAGAATGAGCGGAGTACGGGTTGGACCAACGCTGCACCGGCAGCGCCGGCGCCGGTCCCACAGAAAAAAATCCCGGTCGTTCCGGACGACAACTTCGAAGACGACACCATTAAGCAGGTGTTCCTGCCAGGGGTCTTGCTCAACGGCACCGCCGTCAATGCGAACTTGACGACATTGCCGACGACGCTGATTCCGCAGGGACTTGCGCAGACCATCGGACTCGTCTCCGTCGGAAGCTATCAACTCGACGACGCATCCCTCGGCGCCCTGTTCACAGAGGGGTACATCGACGCCGTTCCCGGCGATACGTTCTTTCTACAGTTTGGCTATATCGACCTCGCATTGCCGGCGTTTGACGGTCCTTCTTCGCTGAACCACGTCGCCGCGATGATCAATCCCTTTTCCGATACGGTTCTTATCGGGGCCAATGGCCTCGTTCCCGCGAACATGGAAGGCTGGCTCGACAATTCGTCCGGCACGTTCAACTTGATTCCTGAGCCGAACAGCTTGGCCCTCATCGTCGCCGCAACATTGGCTTGGGGCGCGAGCAGGCGAAAGAACGGAAGGAAAGGGGCGTAGCGACCGGCGTCGCGGGCTTCCACCGATCGCGCTGCGCTTGCAGCGCAGTTCGCCCGCTTCACGGGGCCGGCGCCGCGTCCCCAACTCCATCCAAACGGCATGCCCGATCCTGCCGGCGCTGGCCTGATTTCCAGCAGGCCGCGCATGTCGCGTCACCGTGATCGGTGCTTTCCCCAAAGGATGACCAACGTTTCCGGGGATCCTGACCGCAATTTTGCGCCAAACGTATCCGATGCCGGATTGCCACACCGATCGTTGTGGCTCGTCCCGCCCACCCTGGTGAATGCGAGCGGGCACGCACCAGGACAGCCCGTCTGTCTGTACGCGAAACAAGAAACTCACTCCGGAGCCGGGATGCTTCCGAGTCATGCCTTGAAGAAATTGCGCGGGCGCTCAACATTTTCCTAGCCCCGATATTTCATAGGGGAGGTCGGCGGAACGTGTTCTGCGGCAAGCTGAACTACCTTGTCGCGATCCGCGAACTCGAAGCTGAACTTTATTCCAAAGCGGCTTGATGCCAGCCTATGGAACCACTGAATATGTCCGTTCGCGTTGAGCCTGTCGAAACGCAAGCCATTCAAATCAAGGGCTTCGACAAGCTCAGCCCGAACGGTTGGTACTTGTCCAGCGTTTCCCCATCCCCGGATTGACCAAAGTTCGCATTATTGCTAACCTGTCTCCATGGCATTTTCTGTTGAGTACTTCCATGCCCGAGTGCTGGCCGAGATCGAATCCTGGCCGGTCGATGTTCTCGCCGACTACGCGCGAATCGTCGAGTTGCTGATCGAGCATGGTCCCAATCTGAAGCTGCCTTACTCGCGAGCGTTCGGCGACGGCTTGTTCGAGCTGCGGCCCCGCGGTCGCTCGGGTATAGGTCGGGCCTTTTATTGCTTTCTGGTCGGGCGGCGGGTCATCGTGCTGCATGCCTTCATCAAGAAGTCGCCACAAACGCCGGACCGTGAAATCAAGCTCGCTCGCAAGCGATTGAAGGAGATTCAAGATGACTGATCTGAAGTTCCAGCCCGTTCCGCACGACCACAAGGCCTTCCTTGAAAAAGCCGCCAAACGGCGAGGCTTTAGCGAAGCCTACGAAGCCCTTGAGGTCGAATACGCTCTCGCTCATGAAATGCTGGCCGCCCGCGCCCGCGCCGGCCTCACCCAGGAAGCGGTCGCCGTCCGCATGGGCACCACCAAGAGCGCCATTTCGCGCCTTGAAGCCGCGGGCAAGCATGCGCCCTCGGTGGCCTCGCTGAAGAAATACGCGGCCGCCGTCGGCTGCACGCTCAAGATCGAGCTTGTTCCCGCGGCACCCAAGAGCCGAAAGGCTTCCCAGCCTCGCGCTGCCGTCGGCGCCGCGCGCTAAGCTCGCCCCGCATCCCCGAACCGCCCCCGCGAAGAATCAAGAGCCCATGGCCAATGTCTCGAACATCGTCAATTCCATCCAGGACATCATGCGCAAGGACGCCGGCACCTATGGCGTCGAGGACAAAAAGGAATTGCGCTGGCCGATTCCGTTCCCAATCGCACTATCGCCATCCGCTACGGCGAGGAGAGCGCCTCTTGCTCGACCGTCTTGTAGCGCAGTTGTTCCATCAGCGCCGACTTTCAGTGTTGGACAAGCCGGCCAAACCAATCGCTCCATGATCCATTCCATTGGGCTGGGCCATGGCTTTGCTATCCATTACGGCCTCCGATTTCGACTCCGGTGTGGCCAAGTCGAAGTTGTCAGTTCGGCGCAAGAACGGTCAGTTGCATTCGCTTAAGCAGCTTTTTGAAATCGGCGTCGAACGTCACCAGATGTTCACCGAGCTGAATGACCACCGCCGCAAGCCACGCGTCCGGAATGGCATTGGCGGCCAAGCGCTGTTCCATGCAGATCCGGCGAAAAATCGGCCACTCGGCACCAAGCGGCGGGCTCTCGATGCCGGGTATGGCGGCAAGGGAATCGACGAAGCCGATGGCGTCTTCCACGGGCGTTGGCTGAACAAATATCTTCGGGTTCGTGAACAACCGCAAGAAACTCGCCACGACCATCGGCATCAGTTTCAGGCTTGCGCCATCGGCGCAGGCCGCAACGGCTTCGCTCAAGACTGCAAACGCTGTTTTTTGATGGGGATGATCGCTGCGCGATGCCGCAACCAATACATTTGCATCAGGCGTCATCGTCGGCGGCATCCAGCATTGCCTTGTTGCTGCTTGGATTCAAACCCGCGACCAAACCGCCGCTTTCCTTGAAAACGGGGATCTTCCGCTTCACGACTTTGCTTGCGACTTGGAGCGCTCGAAGTCGAAGCTGCAAGCCCTCCTCGATCAAGCGGGTCAGGCTGGTTTGCTGCTGCGCCGCCAGCGCCTTGGCATTGGCCAGCAGCGAATCGTTGATGTTGAGCGTTGTCTTCATGGGGCGATGATGCAGAATTCTGTACGGCAAGGCAATCTGGACTACCTGGCTTGCGCGGGTTCGCGCAATGAGTGATCGAGGACGCGGTAGCTCGGCGACTATCGCCGGCAGATTCGGGGCGCCACCGCTCCTGCGGAAATGCAAACGGCCGCCGCGCCGAATCCGGCCGCGGCAGCCGCATCAGACACTACATCCGCTCGAATATCCCCGCCGCGCCCATGCCGGTGCCGACGCACATGGTCACCATGCCGTACTTGAGATTGCGCCGCCGCAGCGCATGCACCACTGTCGCGGCGCGGATCGCGCCGGTGGCGCCGAGCGGATGGCCGAGGGCGATCGCGCCGCCCAGCGGATTGACCTTCGTCGGATCAAGGCCGAGGTCCTGGATCACCGCCAGCGCCTGGGCGGCGAAGGCCTCGTTCAGTTCGAACCAGTCGATCTGGTCTTGCGTGATGCCGGCGGCCTTGCAGGCCACCGGGATCGCTTCCTTGGGTCCGATGCCCATGATTTCGGGCGGCACGCCGCGCACCGCGAAGGAGACGAAGCGCGCCAGCGGCGTCAGGTTGAACTGCTTCAGGATCTTCTCGCTGACCAGGATCAAGGCCCCGGCGCCGTCCGAGGTCTGCGAACTGTTGCCGGCGGTCACCGAGCCCTTGGCGGCGAAGACGGGCCTCAGCTTGGCCAGCGCCGCCAGAGTCGAATCGGCGCGCGCGCCCTCGTCGCGATTGACGCTGCGCGTCTTCAGTTCGATTTCGCCGCTCCCGAGATTGGGCACGCGGTCGACGATGTCGACGGCCGTCGTCTCGTCATCGAACTCGCCCGCCTGCTGGCCGGCGATGGCCTTTTGATGCGATCCCAGCGCGAACTGGTCCTGCATCTCGCGCGTCACCTTCCATTGAGTGGCGACCTTCTCCGCGGTAAGGCCCATGCCGTAGGCCATGCCGACGTTCTCGTCGGCGAACACCTTCATGTTGATCGATGGATGGAAGCCCATCATCGGCACCATGGACATCGACTCGGCGCCGCCGGCGATCATCACATCGGCCTGGCCGACGCGGATCCGGTCGGCGGCCATCGCCACGGCGGTAATGCCCGAGGCGCAGAAACGGTTGACCGTGACCCCACCGACGGTGTTAGGCAGCCCCGCCAGCAGCACGGCGTTGCGCGCCATGTTGAGGCCGGCTTCACCTTCGGGAAAGGAACAGCCGACGATGGCGTCCTCCACCAGCTTCGGGTCGAGGCCGGGCACCTGGCTCATCGCCGAGCGGATCGCGGCGACCAGCAGGTCGTCGGGGCGGACATTGCGGAACATGCCGCGCGGCGCCTTGCCGATCGGAGTGCGGGTGGCGGCGACGACGTAAGCATCTTGCAGTTGTTTGCTCATTTTCATTCTCCTCAATTGCGTACCGGCTTGCCGGTCTGCATCATGCCCATGATGCGTTCCTGGGTCTTGGGATGGTTCAGCAATTCCATGAAGGACTTCCGCTCCAGGTCGAGCAGCCACTGCTCGCTGACCAGCGTGCCCGGATCGACGTCGCCGCCGGCCACCACCGTGGCGATCATCTGCCCCAGCTTGAAGTCGTGGGCCGAGATGAAGCCGCCGTCGCGCATGTTGACCAGTTGCGCCAGGATGTTGGCAATGGCATAACGGCCGGTGACGGGCACCAGTTTGCGCAGCGGTGGACGATAGCCGGCGTCGAACATCGCGCGCGCTTCCACCTTCGCCACATGCAGCAGTTCGTAGGGATTGAAGACGATCACGTCGCAGGCCCCGAGGTAGCCCATCTGGCGTGCCTCCAGCGCCGACTTCGATACCGCGGCGGTGGCGGCGTTCATGAAATAGTTCTTGAGAAACTGGAACGAGTCGTTGCCCTTGGCATCGGAGGCCGCGCGCACTGCCGCTTCCTTCAGCCCGCCGCCGGCCGGGATCAGGCCGACGCCGACTTCGACCAGACCAATGTAGGACTCGATCGAAGTCACGCGCCGCGCGGCGTGCAGCATCAGTTCGCAGCCGCCACCCAAAGCGAGACCGGCCACCGCCGCGACCACCGGCACATTGGCGTACCTCATCGCCTGGAAAGCCTGCTGAAGTTTGTCGACTTCGGGTTCGATGGCCTTGATGCCGCCCGACATGAACAGCGGCAGCATCGCCTGCAGGTCGGCGCCGGCGGAGAAAGCGCCACCTTCCGCGGCGTCCGCGCCCCAGATCACCAGGCCCTTGTAGTTGCGCTCGGCCTCGGCTATGGCCCTGGACAAGCCGGCGATCACCGGGGCGCCGATGGCATGCATCTTGGTCTTGATCGAAAAGATCAGCACCTCGTCGCCCTGATGCCAGATGCGCACCGAGTCATCCTCGAACACCGTGGTGCCGGCCTTGGCGCCGTCCGCCGCGCCTTCGCCCTCGACCTTCGCGCGGAACACCTGGCGTCGATACACCGGCAGGTCTGCGCGCGGCACATAGGCCTTGCGACTCGGCGACCACGAGCCGTCGGCGCCGTGTACGCCGGCATTGGCCGCCACCGGACCGTCAAAGACCCAGGCTGGCAACGGCGCCGACGACAGCGCCTTGCCGGCGGCTATGTCCTCCTTGATCCACTCGGCGACCTGCTGCCAGCCGGCCGCCTGCCAGGTCTCGAACGGCCCGAGTTTCTGGCCGTAGCCCCAGCGCATTGCGAAGTCAATGTCACGCGCATTGTCGGCAATGGCTTCCAGATGCACCGCGGCGTAGTGGAAGACGTCGCGCTGGATGGCCCAGAGGAAAGCCGCCTGCGGGTGGCTCGATTCGCGCAGCGCCTTCATGCGCTTGGCTGGATCCCTTTCCTTGAGCATGCGCACCAGCAGGTCGTCGGCCTTGCCGCCGCCGGCCACATACTGGGCGCTGGCGAAATCCAGGCGCTGCACCTCGCGCCCGACCTTCTTGTAGAAACCGGCGCCGGTCTTTTGCCCCAGCGCGCCGGCGGCCAGCAGCTTGCCGAGCACCTCGGGCGTCTTGAACACGGAGGCGAAGGGATCATCGCTCAGCGCAGCCTGCGTGGCCTTGACCACGTGGCCCAAAGTATCGAGGCCGACCACGTCGGCGGTACGGAAGGTGCCCGACTTGGCGCGGCCCAGCTTGGAACCGGTCAGGTCATCCACCACGTCGCAGGACAGACCGAATTTTTCCGCCTCGTGCATCGTCGCCAGCATGCTGAACACGCCGACGCGGTTGGCGATGAAATTGGGCGTGTCCCTGGCCCGCACCACGCCCTTGCCCAGCGTGGTGACCAGAAAGGACTCAAGCTGGTCGAGGATTTCCGGGCGCGTTGCGGCAGTCGGGATCAGTTCCGCCAGATGCATGTAGCGCGGCGGATTGAAAAAATGCACGCCGCAGAAGCGTGCCTTCAGGTCGGGCGCGAAACCTTCGGACAAGGCCGTGATCGACAGCCCGGAGGTATTCGTGGCGAAAATCGCGTGGGGCGCGATGAAGGGCGCCACCTTGGCGTACAGATCGTGCTTCCAGTCCGTGCGCTCGGCGATCGCCTCGATGATCAGGTCGCAGCCCTCGAGCAGTTCGAGATGATCGTCATAGTTGCCGACCTCGATGCAGGCCGCGTCGTCCTTGTTGCCCAGCGGTGCCGGGCTGAGTTTCTTGAGGCCTTCGATGGCGCGCAGCACGATGCCGTTCTTCGGGCCCTCCTTCGCCGGCAGGTCGAACAGCACCACCGGGACTCGGGCATTGACGCAGTGGGCCGCAATCTGTGCGCCCATCACACCGGCGCCGAGCACGGCGACTTTCTTGACGATGAAATTGCTCATGATGATTCCTATGTTGAGGAGACGTTGATTCAGTCGTCACCCCGGCGAAAGCCGGGGTCCAGTGCCTCGAATTCCCTGGATTCCGGCATGCGCCGGAATGACGCCATCGGCATGACCAATACTTCCTTAAAACAGTTCCGCTTCGAGATCGAGCAAAGGCTTCGCGCCGGAACGGGCCTGGCGGATCAGCATCGCCGTCTCCGGCAGCAGCCGGGCGAAGTAGAAACGCGCCGTGGCGAGTTTCGCCTTGTAGAACGTGTCACCGGAATCGAGCCTGGCCAGCGCGATTTTCGCCATCCGGGCGAAGAAGTAGCTATACACCAGGTGGCCGACCACGCGCAGATAGGGTACCGCCGCGGCGCCGACCTCGTCGGGGTTCTGGAAGGCCTTCATGCCGATTTCCATGGTCAGCTTGCTCACCTTGTCGCCCAAGTCGGCCAGCGGCGTAACGAATTCGCTCATCGCCTCGTCCGTGCCGTTTTCCTCGACGAAGCCCTGCACCAGCGCACCGAACTTCTTCAGCTTGGCGCCATTGTCCATCAGGATCTTGCGGCCCAGCAGGTCGAGCGACTGGACCGTGTTGGTCCCCTCGTAGATCATGTTGATACGGGCGTCGCGCACATACTGTTCGATGCCGGTGCCGGTAATGTAGCCGTGCCCGCCGTGCACCTGCATCGCCTCCGAGGTGGCGATCCAGCCGTTGTCGGTCATGAAGGCCTTGATGATCGGCGTCAGCAGCGTGACCATCTCGCCGGCCTCCTTGCGCACCGCCTCGTCGGGGTGACTCAGTTCGCGATCGATCATCAGCGCGACGAATGACGAGAACGCGCGGCCGCCTTCCGCGTAGGCCTTGGCCGTCAACAGCATGCGCCGCACGTCGGGATGGACGATGATCGGATCGGCCGGCTGGTCCGGCGCCTTGATGCCCGACAGGCTGCGCATCTGCACGCGCTCCCTGGCATAGGCCAGTGCGTTCTGGTAGGCCACCTCGGTCAGGCCGAGGGATTGCATGCCGACCCCGAGGCGCGCCGCGTTCATCATCACGAACATGGCATTGAGGCCCTTGTGCGGCTGGCCGATCAGCCAGCCCGTGGCGTCATCGAGGCTGATCTGGCAGGTCGAATTGCCATGGATGCCCATCTTGTCTTCGATCGAATCGCAATGAACGGTGTTGCGCGCACCGAGCGTGCCGTCTGCATTCGGAATGAATTTCGGCACGAGGAACAGCGAAATGCCCTTGGTGCCGGGCGGCGCCTCGGGCAGGCGGGCCAGCACCAGATGCAGGATGTTTTCCGCCATGTCATGCTCGCCGGCGGAGATGAAGATCTTGCCGCCGGTAATCTTGCAGGAGCCGTCGGCCTGGGGCAGCGCCTTCGTGCGCAGCAGGCCAAGGTCGGTGCCGCAATGCGCCTCGGTCAGGCACATGGTCCCGGTCCATTGGCCCGAGATCAGCTTGGGCAGGTACAGGGCCTTCTGTTCCGGCGTGCCGTGCTCGTGCAGGCATTCGTAGGCGCCGTGCGACAGGCCGGGATACATGTACCAGGCCTGATTGGCGGCGTTGAGCATTTCCGAAAAGCAGTTATAGACCACGATCGGCAACCCCTGCCCGCCGAACTCGGGATCGCAGACCAGCGCCGGCCAGCCGGCCTCGACGAAGCGGCGGTAGGCTTCCTTGAAACCCTTGGGCGTGGTCACCTCGTGCGTGACGGGATCGAGCCGGCAGCCCTCGCGGTCGCCGCTCTGGTTGAGCGGATACAGTACCTTGGAGGTAAACCTGGCGCCCTCCTCCAGCACCTGGTTGATGATGTCCGCATCGACCTCGGCATGCGCCGGCAAAGCCTTGAGTTCGCTGGTTACGTCGAGCAATTCGTAGAGCACGAATCGCATGTCGCGCAAGGGGGCGACGTACTGGCCCATGGTGTCCTCCGATGTGGCTATGGCTAAGGTCGTCCGCATGTCGCGAACGGCTGTTTCAAACAGTTGTTCGGACCTTAGCGCAGGGGCATCGCCTCGTGTAGTCGCGCGCCTCTAATTCCCCGGCCGACAGCTCAGCGCAGGAAGTCGCGGCTGATCTCGCGGAACAGCGGTGCGTCGGCGCGCCGCAGCCATTCGAAGGCGGCCATCTCCCGGCTGATGATGCTGGCCCCGGCATCGCGCATGCGCGCCAGCGCCAGCGCCTTGTCGGATTCACGGCGCGAACCCACGCCCTCCTCGACCACGAAGACCTGCTTGCCGCCGGCCAGCAGCTCGATCACCGTCTGCAGCACGCAGACATGGGTTTCCATGCCGCAGACCACGTATTGGCTCGACCCTCCCCCCTGATTCAGGCCGTGACAGGCACCGGCGACGGCCGAGAAATGCAGCTTCGCGGCGGTGCAGCCCGGCGGCAGTTCGGCCGCAATCGCCGGGTGGGTCGGCCCCAGCCCCTGCGGATACTGCTCGCAGGCGAGGACCGGGATCTCCAGCCGGCGCGCGACGCGGATCAGCCAGATGACCTGATCCAGCAGTGATTGCCAGCCGGCGATGGCCGGCACCAGCTTGCCCTGGATATCCACCACCACCAGGGCAGAATCGCGCGCATTGATCAACATGTCTTCTCCCAGGCAGCAATGAATTCCTTCCAGTGCGGCAATCCGGTGGCAGCCAGCGTGGCTTTCGCCAAGGCCAACTCGTCGTCATGTTCTCCGGCCGTAAGCTGCCCGCGCATCAACTGGAAGCGCAGGAAGACCAGCCAGGTGTTGACCACATCGGTTTCGCAATAGTCCCGGATCTCGGCAATGCGTCCTTGCTGCCAGGCGCCCCAGACCGCGGAGCCATCCATGCCAAGCTTGCCCGGCAGGCCCATCAGGCGCGCCAGTTGATCCAGCGGCGCACTGCCGCGCGGCTGGTACATCGCCAGCAGATCCATCAGATCGAGATGGCGCATGTGATAGCGGCTGATGTAGTTGTTCCACTTGAAATCGCGCGAATCGCGGTAATCGCCCTCGCCCATGTCCCAGTAGCGCGGGGCGACGACGCGATGGATCAGGCCGCGATAATGCAGCACCGGCAGGTCGAAGCCGCCACCGTTCCACGACACGATCTGCGGGGTGAACTTTTCCACGCCATCGAAAAAGCGCTGGATGATTTCGCCTTCGTTCGACTTCGGCTCGGCCAGCGACCAGACGCGAAAACCCTCGTCATTCCGCAGCGCGCAGGAAATCACCACCACGCGCTGCAGGTGCAGGGGCAGAAAGTCGCTGCCGTTCCTCGCCCGCTGGCGCTGGAAGGCCAGCTCCGCCACCTCCGCGTCGGGCAAGGCCGCGGGCAGTTCGTGCAGCGTACGCAAGCCGGCGATGTCCGGGATGGTTTCGATATCGAAGACGAGAACGGGAGCCATGAGCCGGATTCTGCCGCAGAAAGCGCCCTGTGTCCGTGGCGGTCGGCGTGGATGCCGCTGGCGCGGATGGAAGCCCCCCGCACGGACTTCCGATGGCGATCCTATAATCCGGCCCCATGTCGGACGACGAAAAGGATCAGGACGGCCGCCAGGGCATACAGTCCATCGAAGTGGGTGTGCCGCTGCTGCGCGTGCTGGCCGATCATGGCGCGCCGATGATGCTGCGCGATCTCGCCGGCAAAGCCGGCATGGCCGCCGCCAAGGCGCACCGCTACCTGGTCAGTTTCATGCGTACCGGGCTGGTCACCCAGGACCCGGCCTCGGGTCGCTATGACCTCGGGCATTTCGCCTTGGACCTCGGACTGGCCAGCCTCGCCCGGCTCGATGCGGTACGCGTCGCCAGCCCGGTACTCGATGCCCTGGCGGACGAGATCGGGGAAACCGTGGCTCTGGCGGTGTGGGGCAACATGGGCCCCACCATCGTGCGCTGGGTCGAATCACGGCACCCGGTCACCGTCAATCTGCGTACCGGGGCGGTCATGCCGCTGCTCCATTCCGCGATCGGCTTGTGCTTTGTCGCGTTTTTCGATTCGCCACGGCTGCAGCCATTGATCGACGAAGAACTGCGGATCAACTCTCGCGGGGACGACCCGCGACGACCAAAAACGCCTGCCCAACTCGATGCGCTGGTGGCGGAGGCCCGCCAACACCGGATGTCTCGCGCTGTCGGGTCGGTGATTCCGGGCATCAACGCTTTCAGTGCGCCGGTTTTCAATCACGAAGGCACGATGGCGCTGGCCATCACCGGCCTCGGTCCGGCCGGCCTGATACCGCCCGACTGGAATGGCCCGGTGCCGAAAGCTATCGGCGCCGCGGCGCAGGCCATCTCCCGCGGCTTGGGTTGGCGTACGCCGGTTGCGCCCGACGGCGATTGACAACGCAACGCACGGCCGCGGCGCAATCGAACGCCAGCCAGCGCGGCTACCGGGTTCATGGTGGGCTGGCGGAGTGTTTCGGTCGCCAAACCATGCCCACCAGCGCGACAACGCAAAATGCCGCGCCCGTATGGAACGTGAAAGACGGCCCGAAATGATCCCACAGCAGGCCGGCAACGCCGCTGGCGACCAGCATCGCGATGCCACTCATCAGATTGAAGAACCCGTAGGCGGTGCCGCGCAAGTCGGCGGGCGCGGTGGCGGCCACCATCGTCGCCAGCAAGCCTTGGGTGATGCCCATGTGCACGCCCCACAGCGCGACGCCGGCGATCACGACGCCCCAATGATCGGTGATCGCCAGCACCAGGTCGGCCGCGATCAGAACGCCCAGCCCGAGCGCCAGTAGCGCGCTGTGGCTGATGCGGTCGGAGAGCCGGCCGAACGGGTAGGCCGACAGGGCGTAGATCACATTCATCGCCACCATGACCAGCGGCACCAAGGCCACCGGAATGCCGCCCTGTTGCGCGCGCAGTACCAGGAAGGCCTCGCTGAACCGGGCCAGGGTGAACACCGCGCCGATGGCGACCACCCACCAATATGGCGCACCGAGTCGTTTCAGGTTCTCCTTGCGAATCGGATTTGAACGCTTGCCGTCTGCATGACGCTCGGGTTCGCGGATGCCGAACAGCAGCAAGCCCACGGCCATCAGACCCGGAATCACCGCCACCCAGAACACCGCCCGAAAATCGTTGGCCCAGAGCAGCATCAAGGCGACGGCCAGCAGCGGACCGAGGAATGCACCGACCGTGTCGAGCGATTGGCGCAGCCCGAACGCCGCCCCGCGCAACTGCGGCGGCACCATGTCGGCCACCAGCGCGTCGCGCGGCGCGCCGCGAATGCCCTTGCCGACGCGATCCAGCAAGCGCGCCGTGAGCACCACGCCGAGCGTCGGCGCGATCGCGAACAAGGGCTTGGTCAGGGCGCCCAGCGCGTAGCCAAGCACGGCGAGGCCCTTGCGCTTGCCCAGATAGTCACTCAGGACACCGGAGAAGACCTTGACGATCAGCGCCGTGGCTTCGGCAGCTCCCTCGACCAGGCCGACCGCGAAAGCGCTGGCGCCCAAGGCGGTGACCATGAACAGGGGCAACAGGCTGTGGATCATCTCGGACGAAATGTCCATCAGCAGGCTGACGCAGCCGAGTACCCAGACGCCTGGCGGAATCCGGCTCAAGCCGGCTTTTGTCGCGCTCATGCCGCGGAGTGCCGGTGCATTCGAGACCTGCGAACGGTAGGCTTGGAATCGGCAGGTCGACTTTGCGGCAGGCTACTTCTGTCGTTCCAGGAAAGGCGCCAGCAGATCCATCGGCAGCGGAAAAATGATGGTCGAGTTCTTGTCGGCGCCGATCACCGTCAGGGTCTCCAGATAGCGCAACTGGATCGCTTGCGGCTCCTGGGCGAGGATCTTCGCCGCCTGGAACAGTTTTTCGGCGGCTTGCAGTTCGCCCTCGGCATGGATCACCTTGGCGCGCCGTTCGCGTTCGGCTTCGGCCTGGCGGGCGATCGCCCGGATCATGGACTCGGTCAGTTCCACCTGCTTGATCTCGACATTGGCGACCTTGATCCCCCACGAGCCGGTCTGCGCATCGAGCGCCTGCTGGATGTCCACGTTCAGCTGCTCCCGCTCGGCCAGCATGTCGTCGAGCTGGTGCTTGCCCAGCACCGAGCGCAGCATGGTCTGCGCCAACTGGCTGGTGGCGTTGAGGTAGTCGACGACCTGGATGATGGCCTTCTGCGGATCGATGACGCGCAGGTAAACCACGGCGCTGACTTTCACCGACACGTTGTCGCGCGAGATCACGTCCTGGGTCGGCACTTCGAGGACTACCGTGCGCAGATCCACCCGCACCGCCTGCTGGATGATCGGAACGATGATGACAAGCCCGGGGCCCTTGACCTGCTGGAAGCGCCCGAGCGTGAATACCACGCCACGCTCGTACTCGCGGAAGATACGGATGGCGTTGGCGAGGAACACCGCCGCGAGTACTACCAGAACAAAGCCGCCGCCCATCAAGCTGAAGTCGAAGCCGATCATTTCCTGTCTCCTTGCGCAATGGGCTCGACGGCGAGCATCAGCCCAGCGATGCCGGTCACCCTCACCATTTGACCACGCCCGAGCGGAGCGTTCGCTTGTATGTGCCAAAGTTCGCCGTTGATGCGCGCATACACGCCGCCATCGGTGTCCGCGACAACTTCGCCCTCGGCGCCGATCATCTGCTCGCGGCCGCTCACCACCGGCCGCCGGCGCGCGCCCGAGGCCAGGTTCAGGACGACAAGCAGCAAGCCAGCGCCGGCCGCCGCGACGCCGGCGATCAATGGCCAGGGAATCCGGTAGCCGGGCGCGTCGGTGTCGAGCAGCATGATCGAGCCCATCACGAAGGCGGTGATGCCGCCGAGGCCCAGGATGCCGAAGCCGGGCGCGAAATGCTCCATGACCAGCAGACCGACGCCCAGTGCGATCAGCGCGAGCCCGGTATAGCTGACCGGCAGCAATTGCAGCGCGAAAAGCGCGAGCAACAGGCTGATGCCGCCGATCACGCCGGGGGCGATCAGACCGGGGCTGTAGAACTCGAACAGCAGGCCGTAGAAGCCGATCATCAGCAATAGGTAAGCGATCCCCGGATCGGTGATCACGACCAGCAGCCGGGTGCGCCAATCGGCGGGGAATTCGACGATCGCGGCGGCGCCGGTGGCGAGCTGGATTTCCTGGCCCAGCACCGTGGCTCGTCGACCGTCGAGCAGTTTGAGCAAGTGCGGAACGTCGGCGGCGATCAGATCGATGACCTTCAGTTCGAGTGCCTCCTGCGCTGACAGGCTGACCCCCTCGCGCACCGCCTTGTCCGCCCATTCGGCATTGCGCCCGCGCAGTTGCGCGAGACCGCGGATGTAGGCGGCCGCGTCGTTGGTCTGCTTGCGATTCATGGTCTGCGCCGCGGATTGCGCGTCGGCGGCCGGCTCTACATCCTGTTCCGGCTTGCCCTGGGGCGGCAGGGATTCTCGCGCTTTGCCGGCCCCGGATGGCCGAGCCATCGGTGGAGCAGCGTCAGAGCCAAGCGCCACCGGCGTCGCCGCGCCGAGGTTGGTCGCCGGCGCCATTGCGGCAATATGGCTCGCATACAGGATGTAGGTGCCGGCGCTGGCCGCGCGCGCGCCGTCGGGCGCCACGAAGCAGACGACAGGGATCGGCGAGGCAAGAATGTGCGTGACGATCGCGCGCATCGACAGGTCGAGGCCGCCGGGCGTATCCATTTTGAGCACGACCAATTGCGCCTTCAGTTCGACGGCCTTCTCCAGCCCGCGCCGCAGATGGTCGGCGCTGGCGGGCCCGATCGCCCCGCTCTGACTGAGCAGCAATACCGGAGCGACCGCCTGTGCCGCGGGCTGTGCCATCACCAGCGAAGACCAGCAAGCCATCAACAGCGCGATTGCACGCATCAACCCGCCTCCTCCGACGGCCAACACCACGCACCGGGAAGGCTACAGTGCCACAAAACGCGCCGGCGTGCGGCAAATGTCGCTCAGCGGCCCAATGCCGGATACGTGGCAACAACTTTGGCGCCGACAAACCGCCCGCGGAGTCGAGACCAAGCGTCCGCGGAATTCGGAGTAGACTTCAAGCCGTTTCGCACATTGCCGGGAGCCTCCGCTCGGCCGCTCGCGGTCACACTTGGCTCCCGCGTCATTCCACCAATTCGAGCAACGGATTCTCAAGCCACGCCATCACCCATCGCCATGGAACTGCGCGAAATTCCCGTAGAACAACTCGCCTTCGGCATGTTCATCTCCAAGCTCGACAGGCCATGGACGGAAACGCCGTTCGTGTTTCAAGGCTTTGTCCTGAAAAGCGAGAAGCAACTTGAGGTATTGAAGAAGTTCTGCAAGCACGTCTACGTCGACCCGGAGAAGGAGGATCGGCCGGAAGTCGGCACCGTGACCGCGGCGGACGTGGCCAAGGTCCGCGGCACCACGGTCTACAAGAATACTTCGAGCGTCGAAGTCGAAATGCCGGTAGCCCAGAAGACCTATGCGAACGCCACGGTGATCGTCAAGGAGCTTTCGCGGGCGGTGGAGGTCGGGAAGTCGATCGACAGCACGCGGTCGCATGAGGCGGCGGCGCAGATCACCGAGAGCGTGGTGCGCAATCCCGACGCCATGGCGCTGCTGATCAAGCTGCAGGAAAAGAGCGGCGAAACCCTCAGTCGGGCGGCGGAAGTCTCGGTGATGATGACCATCTTCGGGCGCTTCCTTCAGTTGCCGCGGGATCGCCTGGAGATCCTCGGCATGCTGGGGCTCCTGCAGGATGTGGGCAAGCTCAAGCTCCCCACCGAGCTTGCCGCGCGTGGACCCGGCAACCCGGCCGAAGAAGAACTTTACCGTACCCATGTGGACCAGTCGGTGCGGATTCTCAGCAGCACGCCGGGACTTCCGCCGGAGCTTCCCGGGCTGGCGTCCCTGCACCACGAGCGTTTCGACGGGGGCGGCTATCCGCGCGGCTTGCGCGGCAGCGCAATCGCCTTTCCCGGCTTGATCGCCGGCATTGTGGACGCGTTCGACACGCTTACGGCGCCGCGCCCCTACGGCGAAAACCTGTCGCCGGCAAAAGCCCTGAGCGTTATCTACAAGGGACGCGGGACACAGTTTCACCCCGCCTTGGCCGAACAGTTCATTCAATGCATCAGCATCTTCCCGGTGGGTAGCGCGGTCGAATTGAACAGTGGCGAGGTGGCGATCGTGATCGCCCAGAACATGGTTCGTCGCATGCAGCCGCGAATCATGGTCGTCAAGGATGCCCAAGGCAACCTGATCAGACCCTACAAGATGCTGGACCTGATGAAGGAGCCCAAATTCAGGCCTGACGAGCCCTATCGAATCCAGCGCTCGCTGGAATACGACGCCGTCAAGATCGATCCGCGCGAGATGTTCCTGTGAGCGCGGCGGATGACGCCGGCTTGAGCATGGAGTCCGCTGCAGAGGCCAGGCCGTTCGTCGAAGCCCTGCGTGAAAAGATTGAAGCAAGACGCGCCGACGGCCAATCGATGGCCGTGCTGCTGGTGGACTGCGGGGTGATCGGCCGTATCGACGCAATATGGGGCTACCAGATCGGCGACGCCGTGCGCGAGCGTGTCGGCGCGTTGTTGCGCACCGACGTGCTGCGACCGGACGATCTCGTCGGCGAACTGGGCCGCGATGATTTCGCCTGCGTCCTGTCGACCATCGAGGATCCCGGCGTTCCGCTGCTGGCAGCGAGGAAATCGCTGCGCGCGCTGAATGCGCCGTTCTGGATCGGTGAGGATGACGTCCTGACCGATCCCGCGATCGGGATCGCGATGTATCCGGCGCATGGCGATCAAGCGGAAGTCCTGCTGCAGCGCGCCAAGAGCGCCAGCGTCCTGGCGCGCGACCTTAGCGAACGCATTGCCGAGCATTCGGATGGCGCCGGCAATCCGGAGGAGGCGCGGCTTCTGTATGAGAACCGGATGCGGACGGCCGTCGCGGAGGATGCGTTTGAAATATTGTTTCAGCCCCAGTACGATCTGCGCCTGGGCCAGGTCATGGGCGCCGAAGGCCTGCTGTGCTGGCGCGATCGGGCGCTCGGCTTGGTCGACGCGGAGCAGGCGTTCCGCGCGGCGGAATCCGCGGGGATGGTCACCGATCTGGTCTCCTCGGTCCTCAACCGTGCTTTGCGCAACATTTCGGAGTTCCGCTACAGCGCCGGTCTGGACTTGCGCATCGCGGTCAAGCTTCCCGCCCGTGCGCTGCGGCATCCGGATCTGGTCGACGTGGTCCAGCGCGCGCTGGCCACCTGGAGCCGGCGCCCGGGGACGCTGATTCTGGAGATCGGCGAAACTTCGGTGCTGGGCGCGGACGCCGTGGCACGGGCCACCCTCGGCCGGCTGAAGGAGCTTGGCGTGAAGCTGTCGATCGACGACGCAGGCATGGCGCTTTCATCGCTTTTCTGGCTCGCAACCATGCCGTTCCAGGAGATCAAGATCGATGTTTCGGCCGCGCCCGACCCGGCCGGAATCGCCAAACACGAACGCATACTCCGTTCGATCATCGAACTCGCCCATCACCTGAAGCTCGACGTCGTCGCTGTCGGTGTCGCCGATGACTCGGCGGCGGCCCGTCTCAAGGAATTCGGCTGCGATTGCATGCAGGCCGATTTCAAGAGCCCGGCGCTCGCCCCCGCGGAATTCGTCGAGCGGTATGGAGTGGATGCGGACTGAATTTAACCCGGGTTGAAGGGGCTGGCCAGCCGGCCTAGCGTCCGAAAACCCCCTTCAGCAGTTCCAGTGCCGGCGGCAATTTTGGCGTTGCCGGGGCCTCCTCCTTCCGGGTTTCGCTGCGGTCGCGGCGCGCGTCGCCCGCCGCTCCCGAGCCTTGCGGCATGCCCTGCGCCGACATCCCCAGAAAGCCATTGGTGACGGACTTGACACGCAATTTGACCGCCCATAGCGGCTCCCACTTGGCCTTGGGATCCCTGGGGCGCGGCGGATGGGCCAGGTTCAACTCGTCACCGTAGGCGATCAGCCGCAGCATGGCGCCCTGCTCGCGGTAAATTCCCTTTGGCACGGTGCAACTGGTCATTTTCGGCATCAACAAGACCTTCTCCTTGAGCCAGCGGTCCACGGCCGCATTGGTCTGATAGTCCATCAGGCCAAAGCCGGTGTCCGGCACTTCGCTTGACGTCCAGATCACCATGTCTTCCTTGCCGTTGCTGCCCATCGCCGCGACGAAGTAGGCGCGCGCGGCGTCAATCGCATTCCAGTTCAATTCCGTCGCCCCGTCCTTGTCGGCCTGCTCGAGGGTCAAGGACGGCATCAGGTCCTGCGCGGCCGGTACCTGGAAGCGGAAACCGTCGGGGATGCCCTTGCCCGAGAATGCATGCTCGCCAAGCAGCGAGGCTCCGCCCGGCACCATCCGGCTATCTTCCGGGTTGGGCCACACCGGGCGACCGGCGGCACTATGGGCGCCGCGCTGGGTGGCGCCGCGGCCGGTGAAGAACTTGGCGAAGTCGCCGGGGCTGGCCGTCGCCATGTCGAGAATCTTTGGCTGCCCGGGGCGAATCGCCGAGCCGCAGCCCCAGTACAGCAGCATCCGGCCCTTGGGTCTTTCCGGGGCATCGCGCCGGATTTCCTCGTCGTCGCGCTGCGGCGCCGGCGGCGCATTTTTCGGCGCCTTCAATTCCAGCGCCGGACTCATGAATCCTTCGGGCACTGCCTGCCGGGCTTCCTCCAGGTTCGGGTTGGCGCGGCTGCGAACCGTCACATCCACCCAGCGCCCGGCGCTCATGCCGTGGGTATTGCCGAAAATATTGCCGTCGGCACTTCCCTTGCCGCCGAGCATGCCGCCGAGGGCACCCATCGGGCTCCCGCCCATTCCCGCCATGCCACCCATCGGCATGCCCATCCCGGAAACCGTCGCGATGTCGATCCAGGCCTGCGCCTGGGGGGCTGCCGCCTCCTGGGCCGCAAACGCCGGCGGGACGACGAACAGCAACCAACAGACGGTCCCGACCAAGACTTGAGCATTACCTGTCGATGCTGGCATGTTGCCTCTCCCGGAGTTGCACCAACCGTTCATCATACTCCAACCCGCTGGACGGCTCGCCGGACATCGCGCACTTCCGACCGAAAGCCCACGCACGCCGATCTGCGATTCGACTCCGGCTGTGCAGTTCACCTGCCCAGGTCGCTGACGTGAAAGCGACAGCGCTCGAATTCGAGGCCATGATCGAGAACGCGGAACAGCGTGAAGAAGCGCAGTTCCTGACCGGCCATGACTTCAATACGGCGATCGATGCGAAAGGTTCCGGCGGGTACCACGACGCTGGCGGGCTCTTCAAGGGCGGGGTTTTCCGGCAGCACAAATGCCGGCTTCCAGGGCCCCGGTGCGTCACCGGCCTCCACGATGCGAACCGCCACCGCCCGCGCTGCGCCGGGAAACAGCTGGATGCCGGCGGCAAGCGAGTCGGCGTCCTCACGCAGCGCCCAGCGCACGTTGCCCAGCGTGAATGGCTGGCCGGCTCGGATCTGAACCGCGATCAGTTGCCCGCTGCCGACCCGCCCCCCCGTCTTCAGCGGCCGGGTGAGGCGCAGGCCGTTGGCGGATTCGTTCAGCCGTTGCCAGTCGTCCATGATCTCCCAGCTTTCGACAGGCGTATCGTGCCCATCGCCGGCGGGGCCCGCACGGTGGCCACGCTCGCCGAACACCTCGAATTCCTCCCGCTCGCGGCGCAAGGTCGCATCGTCCCGCGAGGGGGCGCGGAAGACCTGGCGGCCCGAAAGATGGAAATGCACCGCCTCGAATCCGGCGATCAGGCCGCAGGCGCCACTGGCGCGATGCCGCTCGTGGCCGCGCGGCGTGCCGCCCTTGCACCAGCGTTGCAGGAGTTGCTGGAGCAACTGGCCCGCCGCCGGTTGCGTGACCTCGTCGCCAAGTTGCAAATCGGCCGGGGCGCGGCCCTGCTCCAGCAGCGCGATGCGCGTCAGCAGGCTCTTTCTGAGCTCGGTGGTCTCCAGCCAGCGGCCGCCTGTCGGCTTTTGCGGCGCATATCCGGCCGGACGCTCCGATTCCAAGTTCACCCACAGCGGCACGGCGCGAGTGTGAATGTCCTCCGGCGGCGCGGTCAGCAGCGCCAGCTTGGCGCCCCAGCGCCGGGCCCAGCGCGCCACCCAGGCCAGATGCCGCGCCGGAAGCTCATACGGATTGGCGGTGCTCAGCAGGGCGCATTCACCGTAAGCCGCCAGTGCGCTGGTAGGCACCTTGCCGTGCCGCACCGGATCACTGACGGCCTGCGTGGCGATGCCCAGCGTCTCCGCCGCGGAAAACACCTGATGCAGCTTCGTCCAGTAGGCTGCATCGGGCACTTGCTCGCCGCGACACAGATCGACCTGCCAATCGGCAAATACCGACAGCGTGCGCTGGGCCAACAGCGCAGGAGTCGGCGAAATGCTGTCTTCGTCGACACACATGGCCGCGAAACAGCGCAGATAGCCCTGCGCCAGCATATGCCAGACCGCAAGATTGCTGTCCAGGGCGGCCTGTTCGTGCGGCGCCATTGGCAGGGGCTTGCCGGCGAAGCGCTTCGCGAGGTCGGCCTGCACGTCGCTCAAGGGGCCGCGCAGGACTTCAAGGATGGCGAAGCGTTCACTGGCCGGCAGGGCAAAGCGATGCAGCAGTTCAAGCTGCCGCAGAAACATCGGCTGCGCCTGCGTGGCGTTGGCCAGAGGCACCGTCGACAACCACTCGCGGCAGCCGGCCGCGTCGACAAACGCCGGACTCTGTCCGGCCCCGGTTCCGGGCAACTCGAAGCTCATGGCGTCGCGCTCCGTGTCGATTGTGTCGGTTTCAGCCCGCGCAAGTATCCAGAGTTGCCGAGACAGGGAAAGGCGACCCCGCTCCCGTTGAACTTCGCCGTCAGCGATGACATCGACAATGGCTCCGGCTGGCGAAGTGACTGGTCGCCGCGAGCAGGGGTCTCAGGGTTGGAGCATGCGCGCCTGTTATTCAAGTCTTCGAACGCGGAACTGCGGCTCACGGTAGTGGTCATTTCGATCTCCTGGTAATCCCGCTGCCTTGGTACGCCGTTCGGAGCGCCCGGTAGGCCGGAAATTTTGCGTCCCCGCCTTTCGACAGGTTTGCCTTGTTTCAGAATCGACGGATTGTTTATAGATGACTCGCGAGGCGGCGTCAAGCGGGATTGCCGGAGACAATGTGTTGGGCGCTACCATGTTGCGCTGTTCCGTAGCCGGCTTTTTGTCCGGCCATCCCAATGCCCTGACCGGCGCGCTTTGCGACGTTTCGGGAAGAAGTTGCCACAGTTCGAACTGCTACAACCGTCCGCGAGACGGGCGTCAAGTAAGCGTACGACAAGTCGACCACGGCCTCAAAGCGCCGGCTAGACGATGTGTCGCCCATAGGGGTACCGGGAAAGGGGCAAACAGGCGCACCAACGGGGTCGGACATGCAGACTGGCTTGACCCACAGCGATCCGGTCAAGGATACTTAAGGTCCCGCAGTCGAATTTCCCGTTGTTCACGAGCAAGGAAGCCCTAGATGAAAAATTGGCGACACCATCCGAAGGCGAAGGCGCACTCTGTGGGGAGCCTTCTTGCCGCGCTGTTCTGTCTGGTCAGCCTTGCGGGCTTATCCGCTACTGACGCCACTGCCGCCGCCAACGCCAAGGCGTCCAAGTACTACGAAGAGGCGCTGACCTTCTTCGAGCGCAAGGAGATTCCCAGCGCCATTATCCAGCTCAAGAATGCGGTGCAGATCGATCCCGGCATGCTGTCCGCGCAGTTGCTGCTCGGCAAGGCGCTGTTGGCCAACGGCGAAGTCGTTGCCGCGGAAGTGGCGTTGTATGAGGCCTTGCAGCTAGGCGTCAATCGTGCGGAAGTGGTCGTGCCGCTGGCGGAAGCGTTCATCGCCCAAGGCAAGCAGCGCCTGGTCATTGATCAGCCAGAATTCCGACCGGCGGGCCTGCCTCCCGTCGTGCAGCGCAAGGTGCTCTTGCTGCGCGCGTCCGCACAAACCGACCTGGGCGACACGATTGGGGCTCTGCGCAACATCGAACAAGCCAAATCGATGGACTCGGGAGCGGTCGATCCCTGGCTTGCTGAAATACCAGTGCGCATTCGCAGCCGTCAGTTCCGGGAGGCCACGGAGGCCGCCAAGCGCGCGCTGGCGATTGCGCCCAGTTCGGCCGAGGCTTGGTACCAGCAAGGGACTGTACTGCACGTGATGGGCGATCTGAAGGCGGCTCTCGCCGCCTACGATCGCGCCCTTCAGGCCGATCCCGCACATATCGAAGCACGGGTCGCCCGGGCGGGTCTGGAGGTAGATTTCGGCCGCTTCGCCGAAGCGGCCAGCGACGTCGCCGACCTGCAGCGCCGCTCTCCCAAGGAGCCTCGCGCGGCCTATCTTAAGGCCTTGTTGGCCGAGCGGAACAAAAACCCCGCGGCCGCCAGCGCTGCGCTAAGTGAAATCACCGCGCTCATCGATCCGGTGCCGCTCAACTTCATCCGCTACCGGCCGCAACTGCTGATGCTCAACGGTCTCGCCCATTTTGGCCTTAACGAGCGGGAGAAAGCCAAGGCCTATCTGGAACCGTTTCAGCAGGCGCAGGGCAACAGCGCCGCCTCGAAGCTGCTGGCGCAGATCTATCTGGGTGAACGCAACGTGAACCGCGCCAGCGAGATACTTGAAACCTATTTGAAGGCCCAGCCGGGCGATGCCCAGGCGATGACCCTGCTGGCGTCCGCTTATACGGCGCAGGGCCGTTACGCTAAGGCGTCCTATCTGATGCAAGAAGCGCTGCGCAGCAATGACGCACCGGAGTTTCATACGGCGCTGGGCCTCAGCCTGATCGGTGGTGGGCAGACCGACAGCGGCATTCGCGAACTCGAAGCCGTGCTGAAGAAGGATCCGGGAAGTACACAGGTAGCGACCGCTCTGATCGGCATTTACCTGCGAGAAAAGCAGGCAACCAAGGCGATTGCCGTCGCCGAAAGCCTGGTCAAGCGGCAGCCAACCGTCGCCACTTTCTTCAACCTGCTCGGTATGGCGCATGGGCAGGCGGGACACGCGGCCGAAGCAAGGGCCGCGTTCGAGCAGGCGGTCAAGCTGGATGACAATTTCGTCCCCGCGAAGATCAATCTGGCCCGGCTGGAAAGCGCGACCAACGCCTTCGACGCGGCCGCCAAGCGCCTGACCGCTATTCTTGAAGTCGAGGCGAAGAACACCGAAGCTATGTACGAAATGGCCATCCTTTCCGACCGGCGCGGGCAACAGGCGGAGGCACAGCGGTGGCTCGAAAAAGCCAACGACACAGCGGGACCGAAAGAGCCGAGGTGGGGTCTGACCCTGATCGACTACTACCTCCGCATCGGCCGCGACCCGCGGGCACTGGAACTGGCGAAGCGTCTGGCGTCGAAGAATTCCGACAACGTCGAGGTGTTGCTGGCCCTGGCCAGGACCGAACTCGCCAATAAGGACGCCTCCGGCGCGACGATTTCCTTGGGCAATGCCACCCGGCTCGCTGAATTCAACCCTGCAAGGCAGGTGGAAATCGCGCTACTGCAACTGCGGGCGAACAACGTTGCCGGCGCCGCCTATAGTTTGGACAAAGCGCTATCGGGACAGCCCGACTTCCTTCCGGCGCTGGCCTTGATGACCGACGTCGAACTGCGCCAGGGCGACGCCGGCAAGGCGGAGAAGCGCGCCCGAGAGATCGCCGAAAAATACCCGAAACTTGCCATTGGCTACAGCTTGCTGGGCGACGTTGCAAGGGCAAACGGAAAAGCCAGTGCCGCACTGGAAAACTACCGGCGCGCCTATCAGATCGAGCCATCGACCGAAACGGTATTGCGGCTGATCCGCGCCCAAGCCCCTCAAGAGAGTGGAAAATTGGCCCAGCAGACTGCGAATCAGTGGCTTAAGAGCCGTCCCAACGATATCCCCGTGCGCAAGGCCTTGGCCGACGCCTATGCGCGCCAAGACAACTATGCGATGGCGCGCAGCAACTACGAGGCGGTACTCCGCATCGCGCCGCAGGACGCCGAGGCGCTCAACAATCTGGCCAACGTGCTGCTTCGCATGAAGGATTCCGGAGCAGTCAAGATTGCCGAGCGGGCCGTGGCAGCCAGTCCGGGCAACGCATTGGTGATCGACACGTTGGGCTGGGCCCTGTTTCAGGCCAACGACATCGACCGCGCCTTACTGATGTTGCGCGACGCCCGCCTGCGCGATCCGGGTAATCCCGAGATCCGTTATCATCTCGCGGCAGTGCTTGCCAGGACCGGGCGCAAGGGGGAGGCGCGCGATGAACTTGAGGCCGCGCTCAAGTCGGGATCCGCATTTGAAAGCGCTTCCGATGCAGAACGCCTATTGCGTAGCCTGAAATGAAACGCCTGGCTTCTCTAGTGTCGGTTTTTTTTACAGATGAAGTTGTTTTGCATTGATATACGACGATAACTAATTGATAGATATTATGCTATTACCTCAGGCACGATCCTCGCTTACTTCCTTGCAGAAACCACAGGCGGCCGGATCAGCGGCTTTACCTAGTAGGACCGAATTGCTAAAGGAAGAAACATCATGAAATCGGCTTTCGCCCTAAGTACTACCCGGTTGCTCGCTGGACTTGCATTGGCGGGCATGGCGACTACTGCGTTTGCCTCGTCGACGTGGAATTCGCAGACTTGCACGCAAAACGCCACGAACGCGGACAACTATGGCAACAGCTTCGCTTGTAGTGCGAGCACTTCCGGCGATCCGTCCGCTACCGTAACAGCTTGGTCGAGTACCACGAGTATTAGTTCGGGAACCGCATTTGCGGACGCGAGCCTGGATCTCTACGGTGGCGGCTTCGGAGTAGCCAATCGAATTGAGGGATTGACTCCCGGCAGCCCTCAGCACAGCATGGACAATTCCGCAATTGGCACCACCGATCTGGTCGCCTTCAGCTTCAGCAGTAGCGTGATCCTGAAGCAGTTTCAGTTGGGATGGAGCTCCAATGATGCTGATGTCAATGTTTTGAGGTATGTCGGCTCCGCAACCACCTTGGCGGCGGCCATGACCGGCTGCGTTGGGGGCTGCACCGCGGCTGGTCTGATCGGCAATGGCTGGGAACTGGTCGGAAGCTATGGAAACGCCGCCAGCGGCTCGACAATCACCCAGAGCTTTAATACGACTGGCAAGAGTTCGAGTTGGTGGCTGGTCAGCGCCTACGATCCCGGGTACGGAAGCGGCGGCGAGCTTACGGGTTCGGTGGGTAATGGCGCTCTCGACTACGTCAAGGTCCTCACCGTATCAGGAGACAAGGCGCCGCCACCGCCACCCAGAGTGCCGGAACCTGGTTCGCTCGCGCTTGTCGGCATCGCGCTCGGAGGGCTGTTGGGCGTTCGGCGGCGCAAGGAGAGCACTTAGCTTCAATCCCTGCCGCGCGAATCGCGCTTGGCATGCAGCACGGGGCACCGATGGCGGGTGCCCTTTTCGTTTGGTGCGGTTGTGTCTAACGTGCGGCAAGGATTCCACGCGACGGCGGGAATCTTGGTCCTAACGGCGCCCCTGCACAACTTGCGGCCACCAGGGCTCTTTGACCTCGCCTGGACTGGGGTCGCCGCGCCGAACCAAAATGGCGCCCGGCCTGATGTCCGACCCCGCCCAATGGCCGTCCACGGAAGGCGTGCCCGCGAAGAACCCCCTTCCTGTCAGCAGTAGGAATGGCAAGAACCGCAGCGTCGGCCCTGGACCGCCGGGGCTGTGCCGATGCTGGCATTGCCCCGCCGGTGAAACTCACGTGTCGGTAATTCGGGCCCGTAGCGCCTTAAGCTTCCCACGCAGAATCTTGCTGTCCACGCGGCGTTTCTCCGAATTGCGCGTCGGTTTGGTCGCGCGGCGCGGGCGAGGGACGGCGGCGGCCTGAGCGATCAAGTCGCGCAGGCGCTCCAGCGCGGCGAAGGTGTTGCGTTCGAGGCTGCGATACTGCTGGGCCTTGATCACCACGACGCCGTCGGCGCTGATGCGCTGGTCTTTCAACTGCCGCAGGCGGGCCTTGATCTCGTCGGGCAGCGACGACGCCGCGATGTCGAACCGCAGATGCACGGCGTTCGACACCTTGTTGACGTTCTGACCGCCCGCGCCCTGGGCGCGAATCGCGTTGAGTTCGACTTCGTCAGCGCGCAACTGGAATGTGGCGTCGGCGTCAGGCATCGCGCGAATCCGGGTTCTTGATCTTGGCGGCGGGTGCCAGACCGCTCGGCGATTCCTTACGTGCCGCTACTGCGCTGGATCAAGGTCGACGGTTCTGGCGAGAACCTCTTCCAGTGTCGCCCGCGCCCTGCCGAATTCGAGCACGGCATCTTCGTAGGCTTCCCGCGCCAGCGTATAGGCCTCCACCAGTTCGGTATCGATACCTTCGGCATGCACACGGCGGTACAACTCCTGACAATCCTCGAACAGGCGATCCGCCCACAAACGGCGACGCATGTAAAGGCGCGCCCCCGCCTGCGGCCACGGGCTCATCTCGGCATAGCCCGGCACCCGTGGGCGCGAAAGCGTCGCGAAATCTCCCTGCAGCAGTCGCCACATGCCCGCCCAGTCGGGCGCCGCATCATCTGCCGGCAAGTAGCCGAAGCGCTTGAGCTCGGCGATCTCGCCGTCGATGAGACGCTGTGGCGAAGCCAGTCCGCCACCGGGTCGGCCCAAGTCGGGGCTGCCAACGCACGGCACTGCCACCGCCTGGGAATCCAGGTCGCGCCCTCGGGCCGGGAGAGGGTCGGGGCGAACGCTCATAAGGTCAGGCCGGCATCAACGCGTCGGCTTCATAGCCCATACGCATGTCGTAGTCGGCTTCGACGCCGGTGGGCATGATCAGGCCGACGTCGCCTAGCCTGGCCTCAAGCAGTTCCAGGTATTCGGCCTGGAGTTCCTCGGGCTTTTTCACCTTGATGCCGTACTCGTAGTAGATGTCGAACATCTGCGACTTCACGTCGCCAGCCGACGGGCGGCCATAGAAGCCCAGGCCCATCTGCATGAACTTGGGAACCCGCTGCTGCATGAATTCACGCGTCTTGTCGCCGCCGAATTCGATGCAGCGCTTCGAGGCCCAGACGCCGAACGCCAGATGACCGTGCTCCTCCTTGTGGATCCGCACATTGACCCGCGCCCACGGCAGGTAGGAACATTCGCGATACTGCCCAAGGAAAGCCACGGCGGCCGGCGTGACCACCGTCGAGAACAAGGCGACATCCTCCCAGCACTCGAAGAACTTCGACCAGTTTTCCTTGCGGAAACCATTGATCACATTCACCTTGCGCGGATCGGGATTGTCCGGATTGTGG
>WBZP01001277.1_pt1 | contig 31646 bp, 30 predicted proteins | sample 5204301 | NCBI WGS metagenome assembly WBZP01 (sample SAMN12412401, study PRJNA552823) | activated sludge metagenome | isolation source: activated sludge from nitrification reactor of wastewater treatment plant... | place: USA: Pennsylvania | collected 2017 | reverse complement strand
ATCGAAACCTTCCCCTTCACCAAGTACGGCACGATCCCTGCGAGCCTGACCCAGGTCTCGCACGATGCCATCAACGACGAAAAGCGCGGGCTGATCTACTCGACCCGCGCCAAACTCGCGCGCGCCACCGTGCAGGTGGACGGCAAGACGGTGAACCTCACCGCCGGCATGGCGGTGACGGTGGAAATCAAGACCGGCAAGCGCCGCGTGATCGAGTATTTCCTGAGCCCGCTGCTGCAGCACGGCAGCGAGAGCTTGCGGGAGCGGTGACTTGGTCAATCACGCCGGAGAGTGGTCCTTGAGCCAATCCTTGAGCGCCGCATTCAGGCGGGTTTGCCAGCCTCGCCCGGTGGCTCGGAAGGCTGCGACGACATCAGGATCGAGGCGAAGGTTGACGTGCGCCTTGGGATTGACGGAAACGGGGCGCCCCCGCTTTTGGCGCAGCATTTCGGCCGCCGCCGTGGCGCCGACGAGTTTGGGCAAGACCTCGGAGGCGGGCTTTGCGCGAGCAAAGTCCTCGGCTGTCCATTCCGGGTTTTCGTCATCGATCGAAGTGGATGGATGCTTTCGACGTTCAACCATGGCGCTTAACCTCTCTGCTGTTGGCTTTTCGCAAGCTGATGACATGCAGGGCATCCCTGCGGGGTGTAAACACGGCGGCGTAAAGTCGATCGCCGATGTAGCCGAAGGCACGGAAGCGGGGTTCCCCATAATCCCTGCGCATATCTTCGACGATCACCGCCGTGCTCCAGTCAAGGTCCGCAATCAGATCGAACGAAAGGTCGCGGCGTTCGATGTTGGCGGCGTTCTTGGCCGGATCGTAAGTGATTCTCACCGTATTATTGTACCCACAATAATACGCCGCTGCAAAGTACAAGCCCCCCGATGGAACCAAAGGGGTCAGAGTCATTTGACATTCTGAGCACCTGACATGCCACGCCGCCCACGCATTCTGCTTCCCGATCATCCGCTGCACATCGTGCAACGCGGCATCAATCGCGAGCCCTGCTTCTTCGCCGAGGAGGACTACCCGTGTTACCTCCATTGGCTTGAAGAAGCGGCTCACGATTGCGGCTGCACCATTCATGCCTACGTACTGATGACCAACCACGTGCACCTGCTGCTGACCCCGACGACCACGGGCGCGCCAGCGCGGCTGATGCAATCGCTGGGCCGGCGCTACGTGCAGTACGCCAATCGCTACTACCGCCGCACCGGCAGCCTGTGGGAAGGGCGCCCCCGGCGCGGGTCCAACCCGCTTCACATCAACGCTGGCAGTGCATCCCCCGAGGGGACTTCCTTCGGGGCGTCGGTGAATCCTTGCCGCCGTCGGGCGGCACGCATGGTTCTTTCAGTCTCCTTTCGTTTGCCGATGCTTTGGTCGGCGGTTCAGACGGCACCGGGCTTCAGACGGAACTCCTCGCCGTACCTCAACACCGCCCAGGCCAGCCGGGCATTCTTGGCGGCGATGGCCACCACCGCCTTCCAGTAGCCGCGCCGCTCCTGCAGGCTGCGCGCCCAGCGACTGAAGCGATCCTGCTTGTCGCCCAGGCCACTGAGTACCGCCCGCGCCCCCATGACCAAGAGACTGCGCAGGTAACGGTCGCCGGCCTTGGTGATCCTCCCCAGGCGGGCCTTGCCGCCGCTGCTGTATTGGCCGGGGGTGAGTCCGATCCAGGCCGCCACCTGGCGACCGTTCTTGAAATCGTGACCGCCGCCGAGGCTGGCCAGCATCGCACTGGCGGTGTTGGGGCCGATCCCCGGCAACTTCATCAGGCGTTTGCTGCGCGCATCATCCCTGGCGGCCTGGGCGATGATCCGGTCGTAGTCGCCGATGCGGACTTCGAGCGCGTCGGCGTGGGCCAGCAGGTCACCGACGCACTGGTTCACATAGCCGGGCAGCTCTTCCAGGCGAAGGGTGATGTCGCGGCGCAGATTCGCCACCTTCTGCGGCAGGACGATGCCGAATTCGCTGATCAGGCCGCGCAAGCGGTTATAGAGCGCCGTGCGTTCTTCGACGAAACCCTGGCGGGTGCGGTGCAGGCTCAGGATGATTTGCTGATGTTCTTCCTTGACCGGGACAAAGCGCATGTGCGGCCGACGGACGGCTTCGCAGATCGCCGCGGCATCCGCCGCATCGTTCTTGCCGCGCTTGCCCGACAGGCGATAGGGTGTGACGAACTTGGGCGCGATCAGCTTCACGGTGTGGCCGTGCTGCCGGAACAGCCGTGCCCAGTGGTGCGCGCCGGAACAGGCTTCCATGCCAATCACGCACGCCGGCAGCCGCGCCACCAGCGCCGGCAGATGCTCTCGTGATACTTTGGGCTTGACCAGCACCGCCTTGCCGTTATCATCAACGCCGTGCACGGCAAAGACCTTCTTGGCCAAATCGATTCCCACAGTGATAATGCTCATGGACTTCCCCTTTCGTGGTTTTGATGTGATCGTGAACTCTCATCATGGCACTCGTTGCCGTTGGCGGCTTCCGCCGCAGCCTCGGGACGGGGAAGTCCCTTTCATTCGTTAGACCCGTATATGACATCCATCTCCGCTGAACAACTTCTGGCAGAAATTGAGGACGTCATTCGAACGATGCCCCCACGCCCTACCATTCGCCACGAAACAGCCGAGAATCTCTCCTGGCTAGGGCGCGCCTCAGCAGCAATTCACTTGTGGGATCCAATGCGTGCGGTTACCTTCAATAGCCATCTTGCCCATGTTCATGCCATTAATGCCCATGAGGCGGCCCAAGGTCTCCGAAACGCTCTGACCATGCTTCACCAGGCCAGTCATGAATTGCGTATGGGTACAGTTGGTCCATTGACCATTGCTGTTGGACAAGGCAGCGTCTTCGACTACTTCGACGAAATCAGAAAGGTCATCGAAGCTGCAAAGACTGATCTATTTTTCGTCGATCCGTATCTTGACGCTGAATTTGTGTCGCGGTATCTACCGCACGTCACACAGGGCGTCACAGTGCGCTTGCTGGGGCGTGAGCGTATGACAACGCTCCTTCCCGCAGTTGAGCTACTGCGCCAGCAATCTGGACTGCAAATTGAAGTGCGTTCAGCTGGGGGATTTCATGATCGCTACGTCTTCGTCGATGACCAGGACTGCTACCAATCGGGCGCTTCATTCAAGGACGGCGCAAAGAAGGCCCCCACAACACTTACCCAGATTGTGGATGCTTTCCCCGCAGTCCTGGGTACTTATCAACAGATATGGGCTTCGGCTACAACACAGTCATGACATGCGGGTCTAACCCGCCGGTCGAGAGGGACCGCTTGCAAGCGGCCCTTGCAGGTTCCCTCCGCGGCTTCGCCGCTCCGGCGGCCCCTCACCTAGCACGTTGAACGGCAGCTTTCCCGATCTTTCTACGTCCGCTTTGTGGCGGAGGACTAAACCGCTCGCGCGGTAACGCGTAACGAGCAAGAATTAAAGGGGCCAGGCTCGGATTGATTTGGAATACTCGGCAAGGCCAAAGTTTCTGGCGCGTACTGCCTGCGCTCAGTTTCTTTGCAAGAACCTTTCCGTGTCGACATCGGCCTGCTTGAGGATGGCGCGCAGAGTGCCTTCGGGCATGTCGCCGGGGTGATTGGGAATCGTGGTGTAACGGTTGGTCGCCGGGTTGAGCCAGACTTCATGGCTACCGGCCGCTTGGCGGTGGAACTCGAAGCCGAGTTGCTTCAAACGCTTGACGATCTCCCGATAACTGAAGCCCGCCAACCGCCCCATCAGACCGCCACAATAAGGGGATAGTCGAAGGACTCGGTAAGCGGCGGCAGCGAAGCATCGGTCACTTCGGTCTGCGACTCGATCAATTTCTTGGCCACGTCGCGGGCAATTTCCACGGTTTCCTGCAGCGTGCGCCCTTGCGCGATCAAACCCTGCACCTCGTCGCTGGTGGCCAGATAGACCCCCTCCGGCAACTTCTCGATGTGCAACTGAATTATGTGTTCCATGGTATGGCTCCTGAACAGTTCGCGCCGCCTTGGCTTAGTGGGCTTGCATGTTGAAACCCATCGCAGCGCTGCGGGCTTGAGAATCAAACCCGCCAACAAATCCGGCACTATCTTCTTCATCTCTGGCGGCAACCGGCTCGCGGTCAGGAACTGTAGCAGTATTTGAGGTTCGGGGATCGAAATCAAATGGGCCAAGCTCGGATGCATTTGACGTAATCAGGGGCGACTCAAGAGGTCCGGCAGCGCATTGACTTTCAGTCGGGCGGCCAGGCGGTTGACGCGGGACAAACGCCCTTCGTCATCGGCGAAGCACACGCCGATCAGCGCGCTGCGCATCGCCGGCGCATTGCCGGCGGAATACACGCCGCGCCAGCGGCCGGGAACAAACAGCCAGAGCTTCAGGATGGCACGCAGCGTGGCGAGGCCGATCCCGGCCGGAAGGCCCACGAGCCACCAGCGCAGGCGCCTGGCGAAATCGCGGGCAAATATTGCTTCGTCGCCGCCGGAGACGATAATCGACTGCGCAAGCATGCACGCGTGTTCGGTATCGTCTGAACACAGTCCCTTGCCGAACAGCAAATGGTAGACATCCAGCGCCGGGAACACCCGCTGCTGACGTTCTCTTGACAGTCCCTCGCACGCCAGGCCGAGCGCGTCGCCCACCGCCGTGCCGAGCAGGCAGCCGACCGCTGCTTCAGCGCGATCCATCCGCCTCGCCTGCTTGCGTCGATGCGACCGCTAGCGACATCCGCTATTCGACATGCGTATCCTTGCCGGGTCGCGACTCGAACACGATGCGCTGTCCATCTTCCAGCCAGCTTGTTTCTCCCGTTTTGTAGTTGTACTGAAACCCCTTGTTCCTCGCCAGGCGCCACGAATACGAGTGCAGCAGGGTGCCGGCGAGCGCCAGCGCGAACGGGATCGCCAGCAGCCACCACAGGGAGGAATCAAAGCTGCCGGCGACGTCCTTGTATTTGAGGTAAGCGAACGTCACCAGAAGAACGAGGAGGGCGATAAAGCCGACGAGGTCCGACCACTCGTGCAGGCGGTATCCCAGGGGCGTGCATTTGCGCTTGCCAAGGCGCTGGTTTTCGCTGTCCCACATCGGATTGATGAACATGATGACGCCCTTGACCTGGCGAAGCAGTCGGAAACACCGGTGCGGATTGCATCGTGCCACCGCTCAAAATGGATCGCAACTGCCGGCGACCGGAAGTCCCCGGCCGGGAGAGTTCGCCGCTGCGCCCGTAGCCTGTCCGCCAGAAGCGGGGCAGATCCCGGCCAATCTCACTTTGGACACTGTCGGCGCTGCCACCGCGGCGATTGGAACGTCACGCAGCAGCTAGAATCACGCGATGCGTCGCACCTCCACCGCCGTGGCCCTGCCCGGCCCCGTTCCCGATACCCGCCACGACTGGCAAACCGTCAGGACCCTGCTGCCCTACCTGTGGGCATGGAAGGGCCGCGTGGTCTTCGCGCTGTCCTGCCTGCTGCTGGCGAAGCTGACCAATGTGGCGGTGCCGCTGGTGTTCAAGAACATCATCGACAGCTTCACGCTGCCGGCGGCGAACCGGATGGAACAGGCGTTGCTGCTGGTGCCGCTGGGCTTGCTGGCGTCCTACGGCGCGCTGCGCTTTTCCACCGCGCTGTTCACCGAGCTGCGCGAAATCTTCTTCGCCCGTGTCACCCAGCGCGCGGTGCGCACCATCACGTTGCAGGTGTTCGAGCATCTGCACTCGCTCTCGCTGCGCTTTCATCTCGATCGCCAGACCGGCGGCCTGACCCGCGACATCGAACGCGGCACGCGCTCGATCGGTTCGCTGATCAGCTACACGCTGTATTCGATCCTGCCGACGCTGGTGGAGATCGCGCTGGTGCTCGGTATTCTGGCTTTCCGCTATCACCGGGATTTCACGCTGATCACGGTCAGCACGCTGACCATCTATGTGGTATTCACCATCATCGTCACCAACTGGCGCACCCAGTTACGCCGCGAAGTCAACGAGCTGGACTCGGCGGCCAATGTGCGCGCGGTCGACAGCCTGATCAATTTCGAGACCGTCAAATACTTCAACAACGAACGCTGGGAGCACGACCGCTACGACGAACAGATGCAGAAGTGGGAGGCCGCGCAGGTCCGCAGCCAGATTTCACTGTCGTGGCTGAACCTCGGCCAGTCGCTGATCATCGCCGCCGGCGTGTCGCTGATGATGTGGCGCGCGGCGGTCGGCGTCGCCGCCGGCAACATGACGGTCGGCGACATCGTGCTGGTGAACGCCTTTCTGATCCAGCTCTACATGCCGCTCAACCACCTGGGCGTGCTGTACCGGGAGATTCGCCAGTCGCTGACCGACATTGAGCGGATGTTCGCGCTGCTGGGCAAGAACCGCGAGGTGCAGGACGCGCCCGATGCGCGGCCCCTGTTCGTCGCCGGCCCCGACGGCATGAGCGGCGGCCCCTGCGAGATCGAATTCGACCGTGTCGATTTCGCCTATGAGTCGAAGCGGCAGATCCTGTTCGACGTCAACTTCAAAGTCGGCGCCGGCAAGACGGTGGCCGTGGTGGGGCACAGCGGTTCCGGCAAGTCGACGCTGGCGCGGCTCCTGTTCCGTTTCTACGACACGACGTCCGGCTCGGTGCGCATCAACGGTTCGGACCTGCGCGCCCTGCGTCAGGCCTCGGTACGCGCGGCGATCGGCATCGTGCCGCAGGACACGGTGCTGTTCAACGATACGATCTTCTACAACATCCAGTACGGCCGACCCACGGCGCCGCGCGAGGAAGTGATCGCCGCCGCCAAGGCGGCGCATATTCACGCCTTCATCGAAAGGCTCCCGGACGGGTACGACACCCGCGTCGGCGAGCGCGGCCTGAAGCTTTCCGGCGGCGAGAAGCAGCGCGTGGCGATTGCCCGCGCCCTGCTGAAAAACCCGCCGATCCTGATCTTCGACGAGGCAACCTCGGCGCTGGATTCGAAGACCGAAAAGGCCATACAGGCGGAACTGGAATTGGCTGCCCTGGGCCGCACCACGCTGGTCATCGCCCATCGCCTGTCCACGGTGATGAATGCCGACGAAATCCTGGTGCTCGATGCCGGCCGCATCGTCGAGCGGGGCACTCATCGCGCACTTCTTGAGCGCGGTGGCCTATACTCTCAAATGTGGGCTTTGCAGCAGCAAGAACACGTCAATGAAGTCTGACCAAAAATATCAAAGGAGACCGCTATGATCCGTCGCGCCGCAGCTATTGTATCGATCACTCTCACGACGCTTGCCTTACCCGCCCTGGCCCAGAACCTGACGGGCGCGCTGAAGAAGATCAAGGACACCGGCAGCATCTCGCTCGGCCACCGCGAATCCTCGATTCCCTTCTCCTATTACGATGACAAGCAGCAGGTCATCGGCTATTCGCAGGAGATCATGCTGAAGGCCGTCGATGCGGTCAAGGCGGACCTGAAGCTGGCCAGCGTCCAGATCAAGCTGGTGCCGGTCACCTCGCAAAACCGCATTTCGCTGATCCAGAACGGCACAATCGACATGGAGTGCGGTTCGACCACGAACAACACCGAACGGCAAAAACAGGTGTCCTTCTCCAATACCATCTTCATCATCGGTACGCGCCTGCTGACCAAGAAGGATTCCGGCGTCAAGGACTTTGCCGACCTCGCCGGCAAGAACGTGGTCACCACGGCCGGCACCACCTCGGAGCGCCTGCTGCGCAAGATGAACGAGGACAAGAAGCTGGGCATGAACATCATCTCCGCCAAGGATCACGGCGAGTCCTTCCTGACCTTGGAAACCGGACGTGCCGTGGCCTTCATGATGGACGACGCGCTGCTCTACGGCGAACTGGCAAAGGCCAAGAAGCCCGGCGAGTGGGCCGTGGTCGGCACACCGCAGTCGCGGGAAGCCTACGGCTGCATGCTGCCGAAGGATGATGCGCCGTTCAAGAAGATCGTCGACGGCGCGATCGCCAGGCTGATGACGTCCGGCGAAGCCGACAAGATCTACGCCAAGTGGTTCATGAGCCCGGTGCCGCCCAAGGGCCTGAATCTGAACTTCCCGCTCTCCGAAGACATGAAGGCGCTCTACAAGAACCCGAACGACAAGGCCTTCGAATAATCGGGCAAGGCCGTGGCCTACGCCTGGCACTGGGAGGTCTTCCTCCAACCCGCGGCATCCGGCGATAGCACCTATCTCGGCTGGATGGTGTCGGGCCTCGAGTTGACGGTAGGCCTGTCGCTCTCGGCTTGGGTCATGGCTCTGGTGCTGGGTGGCCTGATGGGGGTGCTGCGCACGGTGCCGAGCCGAATATGGTCCGGCCTGGCCGCGGGCTATGTCGAACTGTTCCGCAACATACCCCTGCTGGTGCAGTTGTTCATCTGGTATTTCGTTCTGCCCGAACTGCTGCCGCAGGCTTGGGGCGATGCCTACAAGCAGATGCATCCGCTGGCCCAGCAGTTCCTCGCGGCCTTCGTCTGCCTCGGCTTCTTCACCGGCGCCCGCGTCTGTGAACAAGTGCGTTCAGGCATCGAATCGCTGCCGCGCGGGCAGAAAAATGCCGGCATAGCGCTCGGCCTGACGCTGCCGCAGACCTACCGCTACGTGATGCTGCCGATGGCGGTGCGCCTGATCGTGCCGCCGCTGACCTCGGAATTTCTCAACATTTTCAAGAATTCCGCCGTGGCCTCGACCATCGGCCTGCTGGAACTCGCCGCGCAGGGCCGCCAGCTGGTCGATTACACGGCGCAACCCTATGAATCCTTCATCGCGGTGACGCTGTTTTACCTGCTGATCAACGTCGTGGTCATGAGCCTGATGCACCAGGTCGAACACAAGGCCCGCGTGCCGGGCTATATCGGCGGGAAGTAGGCGGTCGGCGATGAGCTACGAATTCGACTGGTCCTCGATCCCCGGCGCCCTGCCCTTTCTCTGGGACGGCATGAAGGTCACTCTGGACATCACGCTGACCGCGATTGCCGTCGGCATTGTCTGGGGCACGCTCTTGGCGATGATGCGGCTCTCGTCCGTGCCGGTGCTGTCCTGGTTCGCCGCCGGCTACGTCAACCTGTTCCGCTCGATACCGCTGCTGATGGTGTTGCTGTGGTTCTTCCTGATCGTGCCGCGCGTGCTCGAAGGCTTGCTCGGCATGCCGCCGGGCAGTGACGTGCGGCTGGCCTCGGCGATGGTCGGCTTCGCCCTGTTCGAGTCCGCCTACTATGCCGAGATCATTCGTGCCGGGATCCAGAGCGTGCCCAAGGGGCAGGTCGCTGCTGCGTCGGCACTCGGCATGGGCTACGGCCAGGCGATGCGCCTGGTGGTGCTGCCGCAGGCCTTCCGCAACATGGTACCGCTGCTGCTGACCCAGGCCATCATCCTGTTCCAGGACACGTCGCTGGTCTATGTCAGCGCGCTGGCCGACTTCTTCGGTGCCGCCCACAAGGTCGGCGACCGTGACGGGCGGCTGGTCGAACTGCTGCTCTTCGCCGGCGCCGTGTATTTCGTCATTTGCTATTCGGCATCCTTGCTGGTCAGACATTTCCGCAAGAAGGTGGGCACATGATTTCAATCCGCAACGTCAGCAAGCACTATGGCAGCTTCCAGGTGCTGAACAATTGCTCGACCGAGGTCAAGAAGGGCGAGGTCATTGTCGTCTGCGGGCCTTCCGGTTCGGGCAAGTCGACCCTGATCAAATGCGTCAACGGCCTCGAACCCTTCCAGCAAGGTGAAGTCATCGTGAACGGCGTCTCGGTCGGCGACCCGAAGACCAATCTGTCGAAGCTGCGCGCCCACGTCGGCATGGTGTTCCAGCACTTCGAACTGTTCCCGCACATGAGCATCATCGAGAACCTCACCATCGCCCAGCTCAAGGTGCTCGGGCGCTCGGCCGAGGAGGCCAACCAGAAGGGCATGGCCTTGCTCGATCGCGTCGGTCTCAAGGCCCATGCCGCGAAGCATCCCGGCCAGCTTTCCGGCGGTCAGCAGCAACGCGTGGCGATTGCCCGCGCGCTGTGCATGGACCCGATCTGCATGCTGTTCGACGAACCGACCTCCGCCCTTGATCCGGAGATGATCAACGAGGTGCTCGACGTCATGGTCGAACTGGCCCACGAGGGCATGACCATGATGTGCGTATCGCATGAAATGGGTTTCGCCCGCAAGGTCGCCCATCGGGTGATTTTCATGGATCAGGGCGCCATTGTCGAAGATGCGACCAAGGAAGACTTCTTCGGCACGCCGCGCTCCGAGCGCGCGCAGCTCTTCCTGTCGAAGATCCTGTCGCACTGAAGGCGCGACGGCGCGGGCACCCGTTCCGCGGAAACAAGCGCCTCGTCGGCGCTGGGCCGCTATCAGTGCGAGTACTGCTTTCCGCCGTAGCGTGTGACGCCGATCAACAAGCGAACCAGACCATAGGCGGCGCCGCTGACGAAGCGCCCGAGCCAGGAGCGATGGCGCTGGTCCGTGGTCCGGATTTCCCTGGACGCGCTTGAAATGGCCGCCTCAATACGGGTCCGCAAGCTCGCGGCAAACCCGGCGTCGCGCACCACCACGTTCGCTTCGCGCGCCAGCAACAAACTGAATGGATCGATATTGGATGAGCCGACCGTCGCCCAATCGTCGTCGATCACGGCCACCTTGGCGTGCAGATAGGCCTTGTCGTATTCGAAAATGCGCATGCCGGCCGACAGCAGCCGATCATAGAGAGACTGCGTGGCGTAGTAGAGCAGGGCATGGTCGGCTTGGCCTTGCAACAGCAAAGTGACGCTTACCCCACGACCGCTTGCGGCCAGCAAGGCCTTGCGCAGGCGCCGACCGGGAAGAAAATAGGCGTTGGCGATCAGGATCTGTCGCCGGGCGCCTTTGATCGCCCGCAGATAGGCCTTCTCGATGTCGTGCCGATGGCGCAGGTTGTCGCGGATCAGCAACGCTGCCTGCGTTGAGCCGGCCGTCGGCGGCGCCGCAGGCGGCAGCAGCGTCGGTGGCGGCGGGCGGCGTCCGAGGCGCGCCCAACGTACCAGCCGCCAAACGTGGCGCACCGCCGCGTGGACCCGCGCCACCAGCGGCCCCTCGATGCGTACCGCATAGTCGAGGCGCGCCGTCGCGGATCTTCCGTCGTCGAAATCATCCACCACATTGATCCCGCCGACGAAAGCCACGCGGCCATCCACCACGGCCAACTTGCGATGCAGCCGGCGCAGGCGACGGCGCCGCAACAGGATTTGTCCGGCGTCCGGCCGGTAGCTCATAACCTCGACGGCGGCCGCCGCCAAAGTCGCGCCCAGGCCGGCGCCGAACTCGCGCGCACCGAAGCCGTCGACCAGCACGCGTACCGCGACGCTTCGCCGCGCGGCGTGGATCAGCGCGGCGGCGACCAAGCGGCCGGTCGCGTCATCGGCGAACATGTAGGTTTCGAGATGCACTTCATGCTGCGCGCCGTCAATCGCGGCGATCAGCGCAGGAAAGTATTCCGCCCCCGATTCGAGCAGAACCAGGCGATTGCCAGCGACGTAGCCGCGCGCCGCGGAATCCCGCTCGACAAGCTTCACGGGGTGGTGGTCGTGACGCGGAATTGGGCGGCCAGCACCGCATGGTCCGAGATGGTCGACCACGGCGGCCCGGCATGCATCTGTTTGTCCACCACCTGCAGTCCGCGTTGATAGATTCGATCGAGCCGAAACACCGGCAGAGTGGCCGGATAGCTGCGTGAGGGGCGGCGCCCCGCACTGGCGAAGACCTCGGCGAGACCGAGGCGATCCGCCAAGAGGTGATCGGCGTGATCGCGCCAGTCGTTGAAATCGCCGGCGATCAGCAGCGGCGCGTCGGCCGGCACCAGGTCCTCGATCCGACTCGCCAGGGCGTCCATCTGCCAGCGCCGCGAGCGCGCGAAGAGCGACAGATGCACGCACACGCAATGCAGCGGCTGGGTCAGACCCGGCAGATCGACGGCGCAGTGCAGTACGCCGCGCTTCTCGAAGCGCAGGTGGGTCACATCCTGGTTGTGTTCATGCAGGATCTGATAGCGCGACAGTATGGCGTTGCCATGGTGGCCATGTTCGTGCAGCACGTTGCTGCCATAGCAGTGGCTGCCCCAGACGTCCTCGGCGAGGAATACGTGCTGCGGCAGCGACGGCCAGTCGGGATGTCGATCGGCGTGCCCAAGGTGCAGGCCCTGCACTTCCTGGAGGAACACGATATCGGCCGACAACTCGCGCAGGCGTTCGCGCAGCTCGTGCACCATCATGCGGCGATTGAACTGCGAAAATCCCTTGTGGATGTTCCAGGTGGCGATCGACAGGCCCTGCGTCATGCCGCGCTGGCCTCGGAGCGCCGGGTCATGGTGTGACAATCAGTCTTCATACGCGAATGTGGAAGGGATTGAAGTCGGTGTTGCGGTCGTACCAGTCTTCGTGTTCCGCGCGTTTGAGGAAGGCTACCACGCGGTAGGTCACGGGCGTCATCACGATTTCCCAGGCGGTCTTGAGCACGTATTGGGCGAAGGCGATCTTCGCCACCTGCGCGTCGGGCCAGACCCCGTAGAACGCGATGACGTAGAACAGGCCGGAATCCACCGCCTCGCCGACCAGCGTCGAGCCAATGGTGCGCGTCCACAGCCAGCGTCCGGCGCTCCAGATCTTCATCTTGGCCATCACATAGCTGTTGGCGAAGCTGCCGCTCCAGAAGGCGATCATCGAGCCGGCAACAATGCGCCAGGTGTTGCCGAAGACGCCCTCCATATGCGCTTGATAGGCGCGATTGAAGTCATCCGGCACCGGCGGCAAGGCCAGTGCCACGGCGGCCATGAAGGCGGCGAAAACCAGCGCGGCGAAGCCGGCCCAGACCACCCGGCGATCACGGGCGTAGCCATAGACCTCGGTGAGGATGTCGCCGAAGATGTAGGAGATCGGGAAGAACAGCACGCCGGCCGAGAAACTCACCTCGCCGACGAAGGGCAGCGCAAGTTGCGCCGCCTTGGCCGCGCCGATCAGGTTGGAGCAGAGCAGCACGCAGACAAACGCCGCCATTACGAGATCGTAGTAGCGGTAGCTGCGCTGCGGCGAGTTCATCGGCGGGCTCATTCGGGGCGACAGGAGCGGAGTGTACGCCGTCCGACGGCGGACCCACCCGAAAATCGCATCTGCAACCGACCCGGAGGCCGGACCCCGTGGTCGCGCCTCAGCGTCTGATTTCTTCTTGATGCGCCAAGCCGCGGCCCGGCGCTTCATGTGCGTACCGATTGCTGACCGCTGACCCGGCGAGCGGCGGCGGTCAGCGACATCCCGGTTCGCGATCGGATCGCTTGAATCCCAGCGATCGCCACTAGTCGGCTCGGCCGGTCAGTTGGAAGGCTGCCCAAAAGAAGGGATGGGGAAACTCCCTGCGCGTTTTGGTCTGCGCCTGGCGCAGTGCTTCGCGCTTGTTCATCGACGCCAGGTTTCCGTAGAAGGCGTGCATCAGCGTCGCTGTGGCGTTGTCGTCCACGCTCCAAAGGCTGGCTACGACCGAGCGGCTGCCGGCATAAAGGAAGCCGCGCACCAGACCCACCACATCATCGCCGTTGGCGATCTTGCCCAAGCCAGTCTCGCAGGCTGAGAGCGTCACCAGATCCGCGTCCAGACGCATCGAATAGAGTTCGCCGACGGTCAGCACGCCGTCATTGTCGGCGTCCTTGGCCAGGTACAACCCGGACTTGAGCGGTTCATCGGCCTGGAACTTGCCATGGCCGGCGAAATGGATGCGCGAGAAGATGCCCCCGGCCTTCTTGAAATTGCTCTCTGAAGCGTCCTTGCGCAATAGCACCCGCGATGTCGGATAGAGCGAGGCCACCAGTCTTGCTTCGCCCTCGGCGAAGGGCAGGTCGAGCCTGGAATCGCCCAGGTCGGGATTGCCCAAGGCCAGCAATTGCGTGGTCTTCTGGTGCGCTACCGGGCCCAGGTACTTGAGCACTGATGCGCTGGGCAGAAAGCGCAGGCTGTAGCGATCGAGCAGGTAGTTGCCTTCGCCGTCCTGCAAGGCGGAGAAGGGCAGGTAGTGCAAGGCACCGTGTGGGACGATGATGACGTTCTTGGTCGTGACCAGCTTTTCCAGAGGTTGCCAGAGTCGCAGGTACAAACTGCGTGCGAGCTTCTGCCACGCCGGCGATTCGGTCGCGTCGATCGCTTGGCGCAGATCCTGGACTTGAGCGGCAAGTTCTGTCGCATCCAGGTGCGTCGCCAGCAGTCGCCCGCGTTCGAGAATGAAGGCGTACAGATCTTTGCCCTGGTAGTAATACTCGATCAATGTCTCGTCGGCACCGACCAACGAGCGGAGTTCGGCGGACGGAACCGACATAACGGTAACGAGTGTCGCCAGTTCGGGTGCTGCAGACTGCAACGCCAGCCGCGCGACCTGCAGGCTTCGCATACCCGCCATGTCTTCCCGCGCCGCGGCGCTGCCATCCTGCACCCGCGCGTTCAACTCGGCCGCGTCGAGTTGGGCCAGCACGACCTTGGCTTGCACCGGATCCTCGCCGGCAAAGTCCTTCTTCGATGCCAACATATCGACCAAGGCACGCGACTTGGAGCGCTCGACGTAGTCAAAGGCTTCGACAGTCCGGTCCTGCTCGAGCAGGACCGCGATCAGCCGCGCATAAACCGCCTGTTTGTCACCTACGAAACCAATCTTGTTTGCCTCGGTGTTGATCGTGGAGCGCTGTTGTTCAATCACGCCGACTGCGCGTGAATAGTGGGAGACGGCGGCGGCCACATCGTTTTGCTTTTCCGCGATCCTCCCACGCTCGAATAGCGCAAGCCAATACAACTCCCCATGATCCGCGATCCGGACATTCCGCAGGATTGCATCGAGGATCTGCGTTGCGTCATCGATGGCGCCAAGTTCTGCATGACACTTCGCCCGAATCAGCATTCGAGGCAACACAACACGGACCTCGACCCCGTCATCGCCCGAAAAGCCCCATGCGGAGTTGTTCATGAACCAGACGGAGCGGCGCCAGGCGCTGTCTTCGTGTTTGACTTGCTCCAAGGCACGCCGATATTGTCCGAGCGCCATGTGAATTCGGGCCAAAGCGTTGGCGCGCAGCGGAAGAATTATCGCGCTGCCGAGAAATCCGACCGAAAAGTCTTCGAGTTGCTTCACGCGTTCAAGGGCGTTCGTGCGATCTCCCGCGAGCGCGTACGCAAGACCCAGGGTGCCTAGGATCGACAATCGGTAGGTCTTTGCCGGCCATATTCCATAGGGCATTCGGTCCTGCACGCTGGCGAGAGCAGCCTGCGCGTCCTCGATCGCCCGCCGGTAGTCGCCCAGTTCGACATGTGCTTCGGCGCGCAACATGTGGGGCAGCGGGGTGGCATCGGAGTCTGAAACCATGGCCTTGTCGGTTTCCAGAATGGAATCGCCGGCGCTGATCTGCTGTTCGAGGCGGTCCAGGCAGGTGAACAGCTTTTCGTACCGTTTCACACGCGAGTAAGCGAGGCAGAGGGGGCCCAGCACTGATGTCCTCGCCTTTGGTTGTTCGGCGAGCCGTTGCTCGGCAAGTCTTTCCAGCTCGCCGTAACGCCCGAGCATCTCCAGTTCGGTCAGGCCAGCCGCTGCGAGAGCGTTTGCCGATCCGCAGGCGAGAACGAAAAAGACGGCAGCGCGGTAAGACCGCAAAGGAATCCCCTCCGCCACAAGATTTGGAAACAACGCTCTTCCGCCACTTTCGCTTGCCGATTTCAGGTCGTCAATAGCAGCCTGCTTCTGTCGCGAAAACAGCGGATCAAGCAGGATCTGTATCTTGGGCGGCAGTACCGGCGGGAAGTCGGCCCCGGCCACACGGCGACCGCAAAGATGAATCGCAGCCGTCTGGCGCTGACCATGTCGGCAAGACCGATCCGAATCGAGCGCGAGCACTCCTGCAGCGCTGGCATATCGACCGACTTGGTCAGGACACCGCGAGCATGCGCTCCAGGGCGATCTTGGCCGGCGCCGCTTCGTGCGGCGGCACCTTGATCTGATTGACCACGCGGCCCTCGACCAGGTTTTCCAGGGTCCAGGCCAGGTGTTGCGGGTCGATGCGCTGCATGGTCGAGCACATGCAGATGGTGCTGGCCATGAACTGCACGATCTTGCCTTCATGTTTCACTTCCTCGGCCAGGCGCTCGACCAGATTGAGTTCGGTGCCGACCAGCCAGCGCGTATTCGGCGGCGCGGCCTTGACCGTGCCGAGGATGGTCTCGGTGCTGCCAATGTAGTCCGATTGCCTGCAGACTTCAAAGCTGCATTCGGGGTGCGAGATCACGATGCCGTCGGGATGCTGGTTGCGAAACTTGATGATGTCCTTCGGCTGGAACATCTGGTGCACCGAACAGAAGCCGTGCCACAGGATGATCTTCGCCTTCTCGATCTGCTCGCGCGTCAGGCCGCCCTGCTCGAGGTCGGGGTTCCAGATCACCATCTCGTCGAGCGGAATGCCCATCTTGTAGCCGCTCCAGCGCCCCAGGTGCTGGTCCGGGAAAAACAGCACCTTCTCGCGCTGGGCGAAGGCCCATTCGAGGATCTTCGGTGCGTTGCTCGAGGTGCAGACGATGCCGCCGTGTTCACCGCAGAAGGCCTTCAGGTCGGCGGCCGAGTTGATATAGGTGACCGGCGTGATCTTCTGGTCGGGGTCCAGCAAGGTCGCGAGTTCGCGCCAGCAGCGCTCGACCTTGGCCAGGCTGGCCATGTCGGCCATCGAGCAGCCGGCGGCGAGGTCGGGGAGGATGGCGATCTGTTCCGGGCGCGAGAGGATATCGGCCACTTCGGCCATGAAATGCACGCCACAGAACACGATGTTCTTCGCGCTGGCTTCGGCGGCCAGGCGCGACAGCTTGAGCGAATCGCCGGTGATGTCGGCATGGACATAGACATCGGCGCGCTGGTAGTGGTGGCATAGCAGCACCACCTTGTCGCCAAGTTTCGCCCGCGCTGTACGGATGCGCTCCCCGGCGTCTTTGTCGGCCAGCGCATTGAAACGATCGAACGAGATGGTGGCGGTTTGCATGTCATGCACCTATTGGTTTGGACGCCGTCGGGTCACGACTGGTTCCAGGGCAGTCCTGCGGCGCGCCATCCGCCGCTGCGATTGCGCTGTCCATTGGCGTCCTTGTCGCCCTCGAAACCTTCGAGGACGTTGTAGCAATCCGGAAACCCGTGTTCGGAGGCGGCTTTTGCGGCGGCGCCGGAGCGTTGGCCGGAGCGGCACAGAAACATCAGCACGGAATCGGTCATCACGCTGTGTTTGAGCGTCCGCATGAAATGCGGATTGAGTTTCTTGCCGGGATAGTCCTGCCATTCGATTTCGACCGCGCCGGGGACGCGTCCGACCCAGTCCCACTCGGCCTTGGTGCGCACGTCGATGATCCTTGCGTTGGGAACAAGCTGCCACAATTCGTAGGCCTCCCTGGGCGTCAGCGCGCCCTCGTACGGCAGATTCAATTCACGTGCGCGCGACTGCGCCAAACTGAGAATTTCTGTGAGGCGTCCCATGTGGGCCGGAGGGATAGAATTCGAGGGCTCCGAGTATAGCTTTCCCAAATGAAGCGCGAAACCCACACTCTTCCTCACGGCTCTCCCCATGCGGACCCGGCTGTCAAGGCCGCGCGTTTCGAGGAAGGCCAGCGCATTACCTGGGTCAGCGTGGCGATCAATATCGTCCTGACCGCCATGCAGTTGGTGGTCGGTTTCGTCGCGCACTCGCAGAGCCTGATCGCCGACGCGATGCACACCTTGTCGGACATCGTCTCGGATGGTTTTGTGCTGTTCGCCAACCGCAAGGGGGCGGAAGTGGCGGATGCCGATCACCCGTACGGCCACGGCCGCTTTGAAACGGCCGCCTCGCTGGTCCTCGGGCTGCTGCTGGCGGGCACCGGCGCCGGCATATTGATTGCCGCGGCCGGGCGCCTGCAGGCCATTGGAAGCGCGCCACCGGTGGGCGTCGCCGCGATGTGGGCGGCGATGTTCACTTTGGTCGCCAAGGAAGGCCTGTTCCGCTACATGCTGGCGACCGCCGAGCGCCTGCGTTCGCCGATGCTTGTCGCCAATGCCTGGCACGCCCGCGCCGACGCGCTTTCGTCGCTGGTCGTGGCGGTTGGCATTGGCGGCGCCTTGCTCGGGTTCAACTTCGCCGATGCCGTCGCCGCCATCATTGTCGGCGCCATGATCGTTCGCGCCGGGCTCAAGTTCGGCTGGGAGGCGATACGGGAGTTGATCGACACCGGCCTTTCGTCCGAGGAGGTCGCGGCGATCGGCCGGACGATTGCCAGCACCTCCGGCGTGCTGGGTCTGCACGAGCTGCGTACCCGGCGCATGGCGCACCAGGTGCTGGTGGATGCCCATGTGCAGGTCAATCCCCGCATCAGCGTGTCCGAGGGCCACCGCATCGCCGAGTCGGCGCGGCAACGCGTGCTGGACGCCCATCGGGAAGTGCTCGATGTACTGGTTCACGTCGACGCCGAAAACGATCTGTTCGGCAATGCGGCCGTGCAGTTGCCCGACCGCGCCTTCTTGCTCGCGCATCTTCGCGAACTGCTCGCTGCGGACCCGCCCGATTTCGAGCGGACGACCCTGCATTATCTTGGTACCCGGGTCGAGGCGGACGTGTTTCTGCCTTGCGATTACGGCGACGAAGCCAAACTCGCGGCGATCAGGAGCCATGTGGCAAAGGCTCTGCCACAGGATCCCTGGTTCGTCGCCATCCGCTTGAGCAGGCGGGTTGCACCAAGTTAGTGCGACGCGCGGCCAAATAGCCCCATGTTGGTGCGGGTATTGGCGCGTATGGAAGGGAATTGACTTGTGGCACAATCGCTTCCCTTCGCCGTGCAAATGGCACACTAACTGCTAGCAAGTTCCTCCGTTGCAGTACGGTTTCGGTTTTCCGGTATTCGCCATTCATTCTCAGGAGAGCAGCTCATGACCCCCCAGGACGTAATCAAGATGGTCGAGGAGAAGGAAGTTCGTTTTGTCGACTTCCGCTTCACCGACACACGCGGCAAGGAACAGCACGTTGGAGTACCGATCTCCCATTTCGGCATCGGAAAATTCGAAGACGGCCATGCCTTCGACGGCTCCTCGATCGCCGGCTGGAAGGGCATCCAGGCCTCGGACATGCAACTGATGCCGGACGCCAACACGGCCTATATCGATCCCTTCATGGACGAAACCACGCTGGTGCTGACCTGCGACGTGGTCGAACCGGCCGACGGCAAAGGCTATGACCGCGACCCACGCTCGATCGCCAAGCGCGCCGACGCCTACCTCAAGTCCTCGGGAATCGGCGACACGGCCTACTTCGGCCCGGAGCCGGAATTCTTCATTTTCGATGCGGTGGAGTGGAAGGTCGACATGTCCGGCTCCTACTGCAAGGTCATTTCCGAAGAAGCAGCCTGGGCGTCGGCCGACAAGTTCGACGCCGGCAACAGCGGCCATCGCCCAACCGTCAAGGGCGGCTACTTTCCTGTACCGCCGGTCGACAGCCTGAACGACATTCGCGCCCAGATGTGCTTGTCGCTGGAAGCCTGCGGGGTTCCTGTGGAAGTGCATCACCACGAAGTCGCCACCGCCGGCCAGTGCGAAATCGGCACCTTGTTCGGCAGCCTGGTGCAGCGTGCCGACTGGACGCAGATCCTCAAATACATCGTGCACAACGTCGCCCACAGCTATGGCAAGACGGCGACCTTCATGCCCAAGCCTATCGTCGGCGACAACGGATCGGGAATGCATGTCCATCAGTCGATCTGGAAGGACGGCAAGAACCTGTTCGCCGGCAACGGCTACGCCGGGCTCTCGGAGACCGCACTGTATTACATCGGCGGCGTCATCAAGCATGCTCGCGCGCTGAACGCGATCACCAATCCGCTGACCAACTCCTACAAGCGCCTGGTTCCTGGCTTCGAAGCGCCGGTCAAGCTGGCCTACTCGGCGCGCAACCGTTCGGCCTCGATCCGCGTGCCCTATGTGCATAACGACAAGGCGCGCCGGATCGAAGTGCGCTTCCCGGATCCGGGCGCCAATCCATATCTGGCCTTCACCGCGATGATGATGGCCGGCCTGGATGGCATACAGAACAAGATTCACCCCGGCGACCCGGCCGACAAGAACCTGTACGATCTGCCGCCGGAGGAAGACGCGAAGATCCCGACCGTCTGCTCCAGCCTGGATCAGGCGCTGGACTATCTCGACAAGGACCGCGAGTTCCTCACCCGTGGCGGCGTATTCAGCAATGAAATGGTCGACGCCTACATCGATCTCAAGATGGAGGAGGTCACGCGCTTCCGCATGACCACTCATCCGCTCGAGTACGAGATGTATTACTCGATCTGAGGAAGCCCCTGCGCAGCAGGCGGGCCGGCAAGAAACGCCGACCTCGCCGCTACCGATGATTCGCGGCACGACGATCAGCGTTTCAGCGAAGTCCGGGAGCACGCCAAGCGAAAAACAAGGAGGACGGGCATGCCCGTCCTTCTTTTTTGTCCGCGGCGTCCTCGCCACTGGCGGTATTCTGGCGCAGTTTCAGCGAATGACATACACTCGCCGGCATGAAGATCCTGACGCTTGCATTCCCGTTGCTGCTGCTGCCATCGGCGGTGGCCGCCAATACCCTTTACAAATGCACGGACGATTCCGGCATTGTGCTTTATACGAACCAGAAGACTCCCAAGAAGAGTTGTACCGTGCTCTCGCAGCAATTGCCGCCGCCACCGGCCAACGGTGCGACGAAACAACGGCTGGCGTCCACGCCGACGCCTGGCGATTTTCCACGCGTTTCGGGCAATGAGCAAAAGGCCCGGGACGGCGATCGTCGCGCAATTCTCGACAAGGAACTCGCCAACGAACTGCAGAGTACCGAGCAGGCCAAGAGAGCGCTGCTTGATTCCGCCGGCCAGCCCCCGGACAAGCTCCAGTCCCTGCGCGACACCGTGGCCTTGCACGAGCGCAACGTCGAATCCTTGAAGAAAGAAATCGGCAACCTGCGCTGATTCGCCGCCAAAGGCAAGACCGGCGGCTGGTGCGCTTCTTGCACGACTCCCGGGCAATGAAACGCACAGAGACTTTCCATGCCTTCAGCGGGCTGGATCTGCTGTCCTCGGCCGTGGTCTTGCTGGCAGCCGATCTGACCATCCTCCATCTCAACCCGGCGGCCGAAAATCTGTTCGCCGCAAGTTTGCGCCAGTTGCTTGGCCAACCCGTGGATCGAATGCTGGGCAATCCGCCAGAGCTTGCCGCGGCGCTGGAAAACGCGCTGCGGAACAACTGGACCCATGCCGGTCACAATATCCTGATCGAACTCGCCGAGGATGCGCAACTCCATGTCGATTGCACGGTAACGCCGGTTGAAACAGCGGGCGCCAGTCTGCTGCTGGAAGTGCGCCCGATCGACCAGCAGTTGAAAGCGGCACGCGAAGAACAGCTCGCCCAGCAACAGCAAGCCAATCGCGAGCTGGTGCGCAATCTGGCGCACGAAATCAAGAACCCGCTCGGTGGCATTCGCGGCGCGGCGCAGTTGCTGGAACGCGAACTGGCCAGCGAGCCGCTCAAGGAATATACCCAGGTCATCATCGAGGAAGCCGACCGTTTGCAGGCACTGATGCAGCGCCTGCTTTCTTCGCATCGCCTGATGCAGCCGACGCTGGTGAATATTCACGAGGTTGTCGAACGCGTGCGGCTGCTGATCGAGGCCGAATACCCCGCGCTGAGCGTAAAACGCGACTACGATGCCTCACTGCCGGACATAACCGGCGACCGCGAGCAGTTGCTTCAGGCGATCCTGAATATTGCGCGCAATGCGGCGCAGGCTATCGAAGCTGGCGCCCAGCAGCGTCCCGCGGGCAGGGAAGGGCGTGCCACCTCTTCGCCGCTGCGCGGTTTGGTTTCCCTGGCGGAGCGCGCCTTGGGGCGGACCGGCGAAGTGGCGAGCCAGGGCGAGATCACTTTCCGCACCAGGGCGGCGCGACAAGTCACGCTGGCCAAGAAGTACCACCCCCTGGCACTCGAATTGCAAGTGATAGACAACGGCGCGGGAATCGCGGATGAAATCCGTGACAAGATCTTCTATCCTTTGGTTTCGGGCCGTGAAAACGGAAGTGGCCTCGGGCTCACCATCGCCCAGAGCTTTGTGCAACAACACGGCGGCACCATCGAGGTCGCGTCGCGGCCCGGCCGCACATGCTTCTCGCTTATGCTGCCATTGACCCGAAAGAAGAAGGAAGACCTGTGAACCCCTATTCAGCCAAGCTGTCGTTCGAAAGGCGGGGTGACCGCGGCTCGCTGCACTCGCAGGTTCAACGAGGGTCTGCCTTGGGGCGGCCCGGCGGCAGACCGGTGGACGACACTACCCCCGGCCCCTTCTCCGGGAGAAGGGGTGACCGCGGCTCGCTGCACTCGGAGGTTCAACGAGGGTCTGCCTTGGGGCGGCCCGGCGGCAGACCGGTGGACGACGCTACCCCCGGCCCCTTCTCCGGGAGAAGGGGTGACCGCGGCTCGCTGCACTCGCAGGTTCAACGAGGGTCTGCCTTGGGGCGGCCCGGCGGCAGATCGGTGGACGACACTACCCCCGGCCCCTTCTCCGGGAGAAGGGGTGACTGCGGCTCGCTGCACTCGCAGGTTCAACGAGGGTCTGCCTTGGGGCGGCCCGGCGGCAGACCATGAACCCGGTCTGGATCATCGACGACGACCGCTCGATCCGCTGGGTGCTGGAAAAAGCCCTCGGACGGGAAAACATTGCGGCGACGAGTTTCGGGTCGGCGGACGAGGCGCTGGAGGCCTTTGAAAGCGGCTTGCGGCCCCAGGTGCTGATCTCCGACATCCGGATGCCGGGCAGCAGCGGGCTGGACCTGTTGCGCCATGTCAAAGCGAAGCATGGCGATCTGCCGGTGATCATCATGACCGCCTATTCCGATCTTGATTCCGCCGTCGCGGCATTTCAGGGGGGCGCCTTCGAATATTTGCCCAAGCCCTTCGACGTTCATCAGGCGGTCGATTTGGTGCGCCGAGCCATCGCCCAGGCCGCGCACCGGGATGGTGCGCCGGAAGAAACCAGCGCCGTGCCGGAAATCCTCGGTCAGGGCGTCGCCCTGCAGGAAGTCTTTCGCGCCATCGGCCGCCTGTCGCAGTCTCACGCCACGGTGCTGATCAACGGCGAGTCCGGTACCGGCAAGGAACTGGTGGCGCGCGCGTTGCACCGTCACAGCCCGCGCAAGGATGCGCCCTTCATCGCGATCAACACCGCCGCAATTCCCCGAGACCTGCTCGAATCCGAGTTGTTCGGCCACGAAAAGGGCGCGTTTACCGGGGCCAGCGCGTTGCGCCGCGGACGCTTCGAGCAGGCCGACAACGGCACGCTGTTCCTCGACGAAATCGGCGACATGCCGGCCGAATTGCAGACCCGGCTGTTACGCGTGCTCTCCGACGGCAACTTCTACCGGGTCGGCGGCCACCAGCCGGTCAAGGCCAATGTGCGCGTGATCGCCGCAACCCATCAGGATCTGGATGGCCGGGTCAAGGAAGGCTTGTTCCGTGAAGACCTGTTCCACCGCCTGAACGTCATCCGCCTGCGCCTGCCGCCCTTGCGCGAGCGGCGCGACGACATTCCGCTGCTGGCCAGACATTTCCTGCAGAAGAGCGCGCAGGAACTCGGCGGCGAACCCAAGCGCCTGACCGACGCCGCGCTCAAATACCTGCAGGGTCTGGAGTTTCCCGGCAACGTGCGGCAACTGGAAAACCTATGCCACTGGTTGACCGTCATGGCCCCGGGCCAAACCGTGGATATTCCCGATCTGCCCGCCGAACTGCGCAAAGACGCGGGGCGCGAAATGCCCGCCAACTGGACGGCCGCGCTGGCGACCGAAACCGACCGCCTGCTCAGTACCACTCCCGGCGATGTCTTCGCGCAGCTGACGCGCCAGTTCGAAGCCATGCTGATTCGCCGTGCCCTCAGCGCCACCGGCGGACGCCGCATCGACGCGGCGCAACTGCTCGGCATAGGCCGCAACACGATCACACGCAAGATTCAGGAACTCGGTCTCGACGACGTCAAGGCCGACGCCGAGCACAGCTGATTTGCGCCGGATCCGGCGCGCCAAAGGCGGTGCTTGAAGTATAGTCGGCCGAGCCCGCGCGCAAGTGCCGCGCGGAGTTCGCCGTCATATCGGACACTTTGATGCCTATCGCCATTGCCGACATCGCTGCCGGGCTGGGTTGCGCCGCCCGCCGCTTCGACATAGATGTCCTGCCGCGTTGCGACTCGACCAACGCGCTGGCCCTGAGCCGCGCAGAGGCCGGCGCCGCTTCCGGCCTGGTCGTCGTCGCCGAAGAGCAGACCGCCGGCCGCGGCCGCCGCGGCCGGAGTTGGTTCGCCAAGCCCGGAGACAGCCTGACCTTTTCACTGTTCTGGCGCTTCGCACCTGGCACGGCACCGGCCGGACTATCCCTCGCGGTTGGTGTCGCGGTCGCCCGCGCCCTGGAGAAGGCCATGTCTTGCGCCGACGGAGGCGACGGCGCCGGGGACCCGAGATTGAAATGGCCCAACGACATCCTGATGCGGGGCCGCAAGCTGGGCGGGATCCTGGTCGAGCTGCTGCCGGATGCCCCTCATGCCGCCGTAATCGGCATCGGCGTCAATCTGCGCTTGCCGGCCGGCATGCCCGAAGACGTGCGCGCGGCCTCCGCGGCGATGGCTGAGCCGGGCGCGGCGATCGATGCCGCCGCGGTGCTGGCTGCCATGTTGCGCGAGCTGTTGGCGACGCTGGAGGCCTTTGCCGCCGGGGGATTTGCCGCGATTCGCGCCGAGTGGATGGCGCGCCACGCCTTCCAGGACGTCCCGGTGCGGCTGACCACCGATTTCGCGCCGCTGCGCGAGGGGATCTGTCGCGGCGTGGATTCCGACGGTGCGCTGCTGCTGGAAGTGGATGGCCGTGTCGAGCGCATTCTCTCGGGCGAAGTTTCGCTGCGGCCGGCCTGACTCACATGATGCTCTGCCTCGACGCCGGCAACACGCGCCTGAAGTTCGGGCTCTTCGACGGCCGTGCCTGGCTAATCCAGGGTGCGCGGGACTATCGGGAATTCGATAGTCTGGTCGGGCAACTTCCCGCCCGGCCGACGCGGATTGTGGCCTGCAACGTCGCGGGTGACGCAATACGAGCGCGCGTCGACGCCCTGGCGGGCCGCCTGGCGGTGCCAGTGAACTGGCTGACCGGGTCTGCCGCCGCCTGCGGGGTGACCAACGCCTACGATACGCCGGGGCAGTTGGGCGCGGATCGCTGGGCGTCGCTGATCGCGGCCTGGGTCGTGCACCCCGGGCGGCCGTCGGTGGTGATCATGGCGGGTACCGCGACGACCATCGACGTGCTGGATCGGACCGGCGTATTCCGTGGCGGCGTGATTCTGCCGGGGTTGAGCCTGATGCGTGCAGCCCTGGCGCGCAACACCGCAGGCCTGCCCAACGCGGCCGGGCAGTATCGGCTGCAGCCGACCAATACCGACGACGCCATTGTCAGTGGCGCCATCCATGCCACGGCGGGCGCCGTCGCGCGCCTGCGCCGCACGCTGGACGAGGACGCGCAATGTCTGCTGTCAGGCGGTGCGGCGGCCGAGCTGGCGCCGCATATCGAGGCCCCTTGCCGGCGGGTCGAGAATCTGGTGCTGGAAGGATTGGCGCACTACGGCCGGAATTGTCTCGACGTTGCGAACTGAAAGTTGCGAGTTGGCTCGGATGAAGCCGTACATCGTCGGCATCGATCTCGGCACCAGCAACACCGTGGTTGCCTACGCGGCGCCGGGGAAGCAGCGGGTCGAGTTGTTCGAGATCGAGCAACTGGTGGGCCCCGGGAAGGTTGCCGCAAGGGCGCTGCTGCCATCGGTTCGCTACCATGCGCTGCCGGGGGAGATCAGTTCTCGCGACCTGCAACTGCCGTGGGCACAGGGCACAACGGCGGAGGGCGGCGAGACGGCAATCACCGGACGCCTCGCGCTCGATCTCGGCGCCCAGGTTCCGGGGCGGCTGGTGGCCAGCGCCAAGAGCTGGCTGTCGCATGGCGCGGTGGACCGCATGGCGCCGATCCTGCCTTGGGGCGCCGGCGACGATGTCGCCAAGGTCTCGCCGGTCGATGCCAGCGCGAGTTATCTGGCGCATGTCCGCGGCGCCTGGCTGCAGCGCTTCCCGCTCGCGCCGCTCGAACAGCAGCAGATCGTCCTGACCGTTCCCGCCTCGTTCGACGAGGGCGCCCGGGCGCTGACCCTGGAAGCCGCGCGGCGGGCCGGCCTGCCCACGCTGCGCTTGCTCGAGGAACCTCAGGCGGCGTTCTACGACTGGTTGTTTCGGCATAAGGAAAGTCTCGCCGAGGAACTCGCCGATACGCGGCTGCTGATGGTCTGCGACGTCGGTGGCGGCACCACCGATCTGAGCCTGATCCAGGTGGCCCTGCGCGACGGCGTGCCCGAACTGGCCCGTATCGGCGTCGGCAACCATCTGATGCTTGGCGGCGACAACATGGATCTCGCGCTCGCCCATCGCGTTGAAGCGCTGTTGCCCGGCAACGCAGGGCGCCTCAGTGCGGCGCGCTTCGCGCAGCTCGCGGCGCGCTGCCGCGTGGCGAAAGAGCAGTTGCTGGCAGCGGATGCGCCGCCAGCCGTGTCGCTGACGCTGCTCGGCAGCGGTTCCCGGCTGATCGGCGGCGCGCGCAGCATCGAATTGCAGCGCGACGAAGTCCGGCAACTGCTGGTCGATGGCTTCTTCCCGCGCGTCGCACCCGACGAACCGGTGCAGCAGCGCCGCGCCGCGCTGGTCGAGTTCGGCTTGCCTTATCCGGCCGACCCGGCAATCACCCGTCATGTCGGGGCTTTTCTCAAACGGCACGCCGATGCGGCACGCCGGGCGCTGGCCGGCACAAGCGCCGAGCAGCAGCTCCCGGTGCCCGACACGCTGATGTTCAACGGCGGGGTATTTCGCGCCGGAGTGCTTGCCGAGCGCCTGCGCAGCACACTCGATGACTGGCGCGGGGCGCCGCTGCGCATCCTGCACAACGACAATCCCGACATCGCGGTGGCGCGTGGCGCGGTCGCCTACGCGCTCGTCCGGGCGGGCCATGGGCGACGCATCGGTGGCGGATCGGCGCGCAGCTATTTCCTGGTGCTCGAAGATGGCGGCAGCGAGGCGCGCGGTATCTGCATCCTGCCGCGCGGCATCGAGGACGGGCGGGAAATCCGTCTTGCCGATCGAAGCTTCAGCCTGCGCCTGGGCCGTCCGGTGCGCTTTCATCTCGCTTCGTCGGTGGCGGACACCCGCTATCTGCCCGGCGAGATCGCGGCTCTGACAGACGAGGACTTCGTTCGGCTGCCGCCGATCGCCACTGTGTTGCCCGTCCAGGCCGACAGCGCGGCGCGCGAAGTGCGCGTGCAACTGATCAGCGCCATGACCGAAGTCGGTACGCTGGAACTGCACTGCGTCAGCGAGGAAGACGCGGCGCGGCGCTGGCTGCTCGAATTCCAGTTGCGCGGTGCTGGCGGCGAGGGCAGCGAGCCAGCCGATTCGGCGGCGCTGCCCGCGGGCTTTGGTGCCGCCCTTGAGCGCATCGAGTGCATTTTCGGCACACGCGCCCAGGCGCCGGGCAGCAAGGAAGTGCGCCGCTTGCGCGGCCAGCTTGAACATCTGTTGGGCAAGCGCGACAACTGGGACCTGCCCTTGTTGCGCGCGCTGTTCGATGCGCTGATGCTGCGCGCACGGCGGCGGCGGCGCTCGGCCGAGCACGAACGCGTGTGGCTCAACCTCGCCGGCTTCTGCCTGCGTCCGGGCCTCGGCGAGGCCCTGGACGGCTGGCGCATCGAGCAACTTTGTACGCTGCTTGAACCGGGGATCGAGTATGTCGGCGAAAGCCAGAACTGGTCGGAATGGTGGACCCTGTGGCGCCGCGCCGCGGGCGGCTTGCCGGCAGCCATCCAGGAAGAACTGCTGGCCGGACTCGGCCCGGCGCTGGAGGCGCTGGAGGCGAGGCCGCGCAACGCGCTGGCGACGGCGATTGCCGGCAGTTACGACGACATGCTGCGCCTCCTCGCATCATTGGAAAGGCTGCCGGCCGGGCACAAATCCGAAATCGGCGAGTGGCTGCTCGAAAGGCTGCGCAATGGCTCCGCGAAGCCGCTGGGCTGGTGGGCGCTCGGCCGCATCGGGGCGCGTCGGCCCCTGTATGGCAGTGCCCATCAGGTGGTGGCTCCCGAATTCGCCGCACGCTGGCTGCAAGCGCTACTGGCGCTTGACTGGCGCAAGGTCGAGCCGGCCGCCTTTGCCGCTACCCAGATTGCCTGCCTGACCGGCGACCGTTCGCGCGACCTGGCGGCCGACTTGCGCGCAGAAGTGCTGGTCCGCCTTGCCGCGATTCATGCGAGCGCGAGCTGGCTCGCGCAAATCAAAACTGTCGTCGAACTCGACGAGACCGACCAACGACGCGCGTTCGGCGAGTCCTTGCCGGCGGGACTGCGGCTGGTGGCGGACAACGCAGCTGCGCCGGATCAGTGACGTGACGACATCGCGGCGTCCTGAGTGGTGCCCGTGTCGGCTTTGATCAGCGCCTCGCAGCCGTCGACCAGGCGCTCGACCGCGATTGACTGATTTGTGTCGGGCAGTTGCGCTTGGTAATCCCCGGCTCGGGCGGCGAGCTTGTCGTCGTCCAGGAGTCGCTTAAGGAGTTTCGGCAAGACACCCGGATTGCCGTCGGCGGGCAGAAAGACACCGGCGCCGAGTGCCTCGACCCGATGGCTGGTCATCGTCTGCTCCATCTGGGTGGGCAGCAACAGGACCGGCTTGCCATGATCGAGCGCAATGTCTGTCATGCCCCCGGCATGACAGATTAACGCGGCGCTTTGCTTGATCACTTCGCTCATCATCAAAGGAGTTGCACTGAATGCGATGCGCTCGGATTCATGACGCCGGCGCACTTGCTCTGGCAGGCCCCCGGCGTAGATCAAATAGCGCGCCCTGCTCTTCTTGATCGCCCCGAGCAGCGCATCAAGATGCCTGTAGTCCGACTTAAGGTAAGCAAAAACAGTTGGCTCGTCCCCCGATGGCCAGACCGGATCCGACCCCATGCTGAGGCTGTTGATCGGGCCGATGTAGTTGCCCCCCTGGCGCTCACCATAAACGTCGAGTTTCGGTCGCGCACAGATGTATGTCGCCTCGGCCGCGAACAGTTCGGCAAGCTGCGCGATGGGTGGCGCGCCCAATCGTGTGAGAACGGAATTGCAGTTGCGCGTCGTCCGCTCTTCGGTTTCCGCAAGTCGAACGTGCTCACCCGCGGGTTTGGCCCACCAGCGGTAAGGCGGCAATGGACACACTCGTGGTGGAACGGCGAAACTGTTGCCGACAACAACTCTCGGAGCTCCAAATCCACGGGCGGCGAGCAAGGCGGTCGGCGCGTGGTCAAAGAGCAGCAACTTCGGCTGCAACAGGTTCCATACGGCACGCCAGGCTATGGCCATGGAAAGCAGGGCGTCGGGTCTAAGAAATCCGAACCGGTACAGGGTTTCGGTGAAATTCAGGTCGGGCGGCAACCCGTGTACCGGCGTCAACCATACCGGCGCCTGCAGGAATTCGATGCGATGCGGGCCGAGAACCGCTTCCGCTTGCGAGATGTCCCGCAGAACCAGCACGGGACGGTGTCCTCGCTCCCGGAGTCGCAAGGCGATCGTCAGGTAGCGGCCGATGTGCCCGAGGGCCGCCCCCAATTCCCAGTTCAACACGATTGTCGCCATCCGATCGTCGCCCCCAAGGAAAAACAACGGGCGCGACAGCGCCCGTTGCGTTCCCGCGGATGTGCCTTAGTCGCGATGTCGACGGCGGCGAAAACCGAGGCCCGCCATCAGACCTGCCCCCAGCAATCCAAGCGTTCCCGGTTCCGGCACAGTCCGGACTCCAAGGCCAGGTATCGGCGTGGTGTTCAGTTGATCCGGGTCGCCGAGGAAGGCGTGCGCGGAACCCGTGCAGGCGCCGCCATAACCATAGCTACTGTCACCATAGCCATAACCATAGCCACTTGAGCCACAACTGCTCGTAAAGCCGTAATCGCCGAAAGCGTGCCCTATCAAATCATAGTCTATGTGCGTCGAGTCCCCATTGTTCAGTATGCCCAGGTCAACAGTGAAATGCGTCCCGCCCCACCAATACGCGGACCCGGACTTCGTCGCGCCGTCGAGTATCGTTCCGCTCGTCGTCAGGGTCCCGTCACTGGCAATCTTCGCAGTGCTGCTGAACAGGGTGCTGGTGCCGTCACGTACGATGCTTGCAGCGTACTCGCCATAACCGCTGCCTCCCGCACCATAGTCATAGGCGGACAAGCTGCCATAGTAGATGTAGAAGTCAAACGCGTAGTGCTGCGCAACTCCGCTGTCATTGGTGATGGACCAGGAACGTACAAAGTGGCCGGTGCTGTCGAAACTGCCAACGCCGTCGCCACCCGCCCCGTAAGGGCCCGCCACTCGGCCGAAAGACGACGCGCTGGCGGACGAATCGCCCACACCCTGATACGCGTACGCAGACGTAAATGGGATGCTGGAATTTGGCCCGTCATTGGCGGCACTATTGCCGGTGACTTGCGCCGTCGCCTGAGCGCTCAGCCCGTCGACGACTGCGGCCGCTGCCGGCACCGCGGTCATGATTCCCAGGCTCGACAACATCAAGGCGAGTTTTCTGGGCGATGAAAGACAGGGATTGATGCTTCGTTTCATGAATGTTCCTTTACGAAATCAATTAGCAAGATGCGTAGGCGAACTAGAAATCTGTCGTTCGGTGTCGACGCGACGTCCTGGCCGTTGCGGGTAGCGGCATATGACTTTCATACAACCGGACACGGTTAAGCAATTACCGCACCGGAGACTTCATCGCCAGGACAAACTCATCAGTTTTCATGGGCTTGGCCCACGTCCTTGGTCAGGCCGCGACCGGGCAGCTAGGTGTTTGCGCGACCACTGTAAGAAAGCCCGACAGCACACTTTGGCGTGGTGAAGTCTCTCGGGCTGTCGCTTGTGGATCGGTTCGTCGCGGGCCGACGGACTCTGCGGACCCTAGGCGCGCCGCGCCGCCGGCCTTCTTGAACATCCGACGGTGACGACCCGTATGCCGCGTCAGACTCTTGCCGCTTGCGCAGCGCTTACCCCGCGACCCTTCCGCGGACGGCCCAGGCCCTCACGGTCATTGCGACGGAACCATCCGGGAGCACCGGGATTCGTGCCCTTAGGCGTTCCCTCAAACGTGTTCTCAAGCCTTCGGCGAGGGACATGGCGTAGGCAGGAGCGGGACCCTGTCCGCCCAGGAACGGCCGCCAGTAGTCTTCAAAACTGGCGAATGGCGCCGGTATGTCGATTGCCTTCACTTCGATTTGATCAAGCCTGGCAGCGGCAAAGAGATCGCTTAGCCCCTCCGGCCGGCATTCCGGGAAGCGCACTCCCTCATCGATTTGGGCCGCACCGGCGTCAAGCTCGACAGCGGCATCCCAAAAGAACCGCATGAGATCCATTCTTCCTGCATAGTCCCAAACGTACGCAGCGATGATTCCACCCTTGCCCGTAACCCGCGCCATCTCGGCAAGGGTAAGCACGGTCAACAATCTCGATGGCATTAGCCGCGTATTTGATCAAGCAGCGTGATGGGCGAGGGGTGATCCCCCTCGGGGAACTTGAACAAACGGAC
>WBZP01001276.1_pt1 | contig 31660 bp, 31 predicted proteins | sample 5204301 | NCBI WGS metagenome assembly WBZP01 (sample SAMN12412401, study PRJNA552823) | activated sludge metagenome | isolation source: activated sludge from nitrification reactor of wastewater treatment plant... | place: USA: Pennsylvania | collected 2017 | reverse complement strand
CCCTCATGGCGCACGGGGCCCTCGTGCAGGTTCCAGATCCGACGCACGAGCGGGACCAGCTCCTCCATGCGCAGAGCGGGAGCGGAGGTGTCCTCCACGCCGTGCCAGTCGCTCATCATGCGGCGTGTGCCGTTGCCGAGCCCGAGCACGACGCGCCCGCCTGAAAGCTCGTCGAGGTCACGCGCCTCGGTGGCGAGCACGAGCGGGCTGCGCCCGACGCCATACAGGATCGACGACCCGATGCGGCAGCGCTTTGTGCGCGCGGCCATCGCGGCCATCGAGATCGAGCCGGAGCGCGAGTAGAACTCCGAGGCCCAGGCGGCGTCGAAGCCGGCGAGGTCGGTAGCCTCGGCGGTCTCGACAAGGGTGGCCAAGTCCGCGCCGAGCACCGAGACCCCGTACGTGCTCACGACGCCGCCGGCCTGAATCGGACCAGCCCAAGGTCCTCGTTCACCCGCTCGAACACTGCGCGCACTCTTGCGCCGATCGCAACTTCATCGGGGGCCACGCCCTCGAGACTGGCCAACAACTGCGGCCCCTCGTCCAGACGAACGAGCACGACGACGTACGGCTCGCTGCGCGGGAACGAGTCCCACGGGGGGCGGTACACCGGCGCGAAACTGACGATCTCACCAGTACCCGCCGCGGTCTCCCAGGCCAACTCACCGTCATGGCAGACGGGACACACCAGCCGCGGGTAGAGGAACGGGTGGCCGTTCGCGCACCGCTGGAAGACGAGTACGCCGCGGGCCGCTGCTGCGAAGTAGGGACGGTTGACATCGGTCAGCGGCGGCAGCGCCTCAGGATCGTGCAGACCGTCGAGGGAACTCGAAGCTGCGGTCATGACGCTCCCTCCATCACCATGCTGACGTGACTGCACAGCATCGAGCCGTAGCTGTGCACGAACGCGGTGTCCGCCCCGAAGACCTGACGGCCCTCGGCGCGACCGGACAACTGCCAATAACCCTCGAGGATCTGCGAAATGCCAGAGGAGGTCCCGGTGTGCCCGAACCGGATCAGGCCGCCGTCGGTGTTCACCGGAAGGTCGCCCCCCGGATCGGCGCGGCCGTCACGGTAGAAATCGCCTGCCCCGCCGGGCTTCACGAAGCCCGCCTCCTCCAGGATCATCGCCGGGTTTGAGGCGAAGGCGTCGTAGAGCAAGGCGATGTCGATGTCGGCCGGCGCCCGTCCGGAGCGCTCGAAGGCCATCGGACCCGAACGGGCGGCCCCGGTACGACCCGGGCGGGCCAGCGAGGTCAGAAAACCGTGGGTGTGACCCTCTCCAAACCCGAGCAGGTGTACCGGCCGGTGTTTGCCCGCGCGAGCCCGGCGGGCCGAGCCCAGCACGAGCGCGCCACCGCCCTCGCAGGGAATCGAGCAGTGGTAGAAGTGGAACGGCCCGGCGATCGGGCGGGACGCCAGCACGTCCTCCACAGTCAGGCGTTGTGAGCGGTGCGCGATCGCCGCGGGATTCAGCGCGGCCCACCGGTCCTGCGACGCGGTGACCTCGGCGATGTCCGCCTTGCCCTGTCCCGTCTCGTGCATCCAGGCCTGCGCGATCAAACCGTACAGCGCCGGCACGGACGGTCCGTAGGGCATCTCGAACGCGTGGTCACACACCAGCGCCATCAGTTCGCGCCCGCCATCGCGGATCGGTGGAAACTTGCCCGCCGACACGACCAGCACCGTCTCGGCCTCGCCCCGGGCGATGACGTTACTCGCCATGCGCGTCATGGCCAGATGGGTCCCGCCGCCAAGCTGACAGGTCATCTGAAGTTTCAGGTTGTGCAGCCCGAGATAGTCCATGAGGTCCTCGGACAGGAAGATCGAACCCTCGTTGGTCATCGGCCCGGCGCACACGAGACCGTCGACCTCGTCTGGGACCACCCCTGCGTCGGCGAGAGCCGCGACCGCGGCGCGCACATGCAATTCAGTGGAGGTGTACGGAACGTTTCTTCCTGGAGCGAGTTCGGCGGCACCGATGATGGCCGGCTGGTCGTGTGGCATCCGGACTCCTTCCGACCACGCGTTCAACGCCGGTCCCGACGTGAACGACGGTTAGCATAGCGTGACTAGGGGGTCCGCGTCACCCCCGGCCCGCACCCGCCGCCAGCGCGGTATGGATTCTCTGGATGTCGTTGCGCCTCTTCCCAAGAGGGTGCTGCGATGACCGAAACCCGCGCCGATCGTGTCGTTTCTCGACGATGTCCAGGTGACAGATGAGGCCGATCGCGAAGCCCGCTGGTTCCGGTGGACGCCGGCACGCGCCCGGGCGGAACCTTGCGCGCTCAGTCGCGCGTTTTTCTGAAGTGGCGCGGTGACCGACCGGTCCACCGTTTGAAGGCATGTGTGAAGTTCGTGAGGTCCGCGTACCCGAGTTCTGCCGCGATCTCGCTTACAGACACCGATCTGTCGAGAAGTCGCAGAATTGCTCGCTCCTGCAAGAACGACTGACGTAATTCTCGAAAGGTGGTCCCCTCTTCGCTGAGGCGCCGCTTCAACGTGCTCGGGGATATCGAGAGCTCGCCCGCCGTCCGGCTGATGTTCGTTTTTCCGGGATCTTTCTCGAGCAGGTCCCTTACTTTTTCGGAGACCGACGTGTCACGTCGTTGATCGAGAGTTCGCTGCAAATCGGTGACGGCAATCCGGTACGCCACAGGATCGGAGAATTGACAGACCTCCTCCAGCGTAGCCGCGGGAACGTGGACGAACGAGCTGGGGGCGTCGAAGAAGATCCGACCCGCCAACACTTCGTCATGAAGAACCCACGACTCCGGCGCTGAATGACTCAGATGCAGTTCAATATTCGGTACGGCACCCGCGAGCATGTCGAGCAGACGCAGCAGCGCCAGCCCACCGTAGGTGACGGCCAGGCAGTTCAGGCCCACGTCACCGGTGCGACCGGTGAGCCCGATCGTGAGGCCGCGTTCCGTCGAATGGAACGACGGGCTGAGGGCTGTGGTGATCACCGGCAGATAAGCAAGCAACTCGACAACCTCGGCTACCGAGCCCGCGCTGACCAAGGGAACACTGAGTGCCCCAAAGGACGTCAGTTTGGCGTGTTCAGCGAACGCGAAACCCAGACAGGTTCCCTGATCACAATCGAAATCGGAATATATCTCCCTGAACCACCGTAAGGGGACCTGCGCGTCGCGGCCCACCAACATCGACTCGGTGACGTGCTCCCGAACCATGATGCTGCGCAGCGCAATGCTGGCGTCATGCCCCAGCGCCTCACTGTCCAGCATCTGCAGGAAAGCCAGCGCTGGCATACCCGAGTCGTCGAGTTTCACGTGCCTCCCTGCGCGTGAGCTAAAAACACAACTCTTTGACTCCTGCGAGCCTAGCGACGCCGGTCACGCGCAACAACACTAGTGAAGAGAAGTAGCAGATTGAGGAGAGTTAATCATGGCAGTCGTCACCTTCGTCTCTCATGACGGCGAGAAGTACGAAGCCCCCTTGACCGAAGGGCAGTCCTTGATGCAGATCGCGGTAAATAACGCGGTGCCCGGCATCGACGGCGATTGCGGAGGGGAAGCCGCATGCGGAACGTGCCACGTGATCGTCGCTCCCGAGTGGTCGGACACGGTGGGACTCTGCGGCGCCAACGAAGAGGAAATGCTCGCGATGAACCCCGAGCGTCAGCGGACGTCGAGGCTGTCCTGCCAGATGGCCGCCTCCGAGGCATGGGATGGCTTGACGGTCGAGCTACCTGAGTTTCAGCTCTGAAACAACGTCATGGATTTGCTCTGAAACAACGTCATGGATTTGGAGGAAACAATAATGAGTATTCCCGCGGCAGTGGCCGCCAAAGCCCAGTCTGCCGTGCCTCTGGAGCTGCAAATCCGCGGCGCACACCTCTACGACAAGACACGCCGGTGGGTAACCGGAACCAATGGTAAGAAGATCTTCACCGAGACGCCCATTCCTCCGGTCGAGGACGTCGATATCGCCGACATCGATCTCAGCAACCCGTTCCTCTACCGCCAAGGCCGCTGGAAGTCCTACTTCGAACGCGTGCGCAACGAGGCGCCGGTGCACTACCAGGCTCACAGTCCGTTCGGCCCGTTCTGGTCGGTGACCCGGCACGCGGACATCATCGCCGTCGACAAGAACCACGAGACCTTCTCCGCAGAGCCGTTCATCATCATCGGGAGACCGCCCCGCTTTTTGGACATCGCCATGTTCATCGCGATGGACCCGCCACAACACGACCTGCAGCGCGCTTCCGTCCAAAACGTCGTCGCGCCGAAGAACCTGCGCGAGATGGAGGGGCTGATCCGCTCGCGCGTCCAGGAAGTGCTGGACGATCTACCGGTGGATCAGCCGTTCAATTGGGTGCACCACGTCTCCATCGAACTGACAGCGCGCATGCTCGCGACCCTGCTGGACTTCCCGTACGAGCAGCGGCACAAGCTCGTGGAATGGTCGGACCTCGCCACCTCCATGGAGCAAGCCAATGGTGGTCCGTCCGACAACGACAGAGTGTTTCGTGGCATGGTCGACATGGCAAAGGGGCTCAGCGCTCTCTGGCATGACAAGGCGGCCCGTACCGCCAACGGGGAGCAACCGGGCTTCGATCTGATCACGATGCTGCAGGCCAACGAGGACACAAAGGATCTCATCGACCGCCCGATGGAATTCCTCGGCAATTTGGTACTGCTGATCGTCGGGGGAAACGACACGACTCGCAACTCGATGAGCGGAGGGGTTCTCGCCTTGAACCAGTTCCCCGATCAGTTCGAGAAGTTGAAGGCGAACCCTGACCTGATTCCCAACATGGTATCCGAGATCATTCGCTGGCAGACCCCGTTGGCGTACATGCGCCGAGTCGCGAAAAAAGACATCATGTTGAACGGGCAATTCATCCGCAAAGGCGACAAGGTCGTGATGTGGTACGCCTCTGGTAACCGCGATGAGCGTGTCTTCGAGCGGGCCGATGAGTTGATCATCGATAGGAGCAACGCCCGCAATCACATCTCGTTCGGGTTCGGCGTGCACAGGTGCATGGGAAACCGACTTGCTGAGTTGCAGCTTCGAATCCTGTGGGAGGAATTGCTCCCTCGCTTTGAGAACATCGAGGTGGTCGGCGAACCCGAGTATGTGCAATCGAATTTCGTCAGGGGTATCAGCAAGCTGATGGTTCGCCTCACTCCCAGGCCAAGTGCGTGACTCCCGAACGAGCGGTGATCGTCGGCGCGAGCCACGCCGGCGCGCAGTTGGCAGCCAATCTTCGAAGGGAGGGGTGGTCTGGGGAGGTCGTGCTCATCGGCGACGAGGGGGGACTACCCTACCACCGGCCTCCGTTGTCGAAGGGATACCTGGCCGGCAAGAACGGCCTCGACGACCTCCTGATTCGCGGCGCTGATTTCTACGAAAAGCAGCACATTCGACTCTTGAATGCGACCGTGGACGCGATCCACCGGAGTGCCAAGCGTGTGTCTCTGAGCACCGGCGACACGCTGGCCTACACCAAGCTCGCGTTGTGCACCGGCGCAAGGCCCAGACGACTCCCCACACCAGGGGTGGATCTTCCCGGAATTCACTACCTGCGTACCGCTGCAGACGTCGAGTTGATCCGTGCCGCCGCTACACCGGGTCGGAGGGTTGTGATCGTGGGCGGCGGTTACATCGGGTTGGAAACGGCGGCCTCGCTGTGTTCGCTCGGCATGAACGTCACCGTCCTCGAGGCAACCGAGCGTGTACTCGAACGGGTCACCGCGCCGGAGGTTTCCGCGTTTTACACCCGAATCCACAACGGCGAGGGAGTGGAGATCCGAACACACGCTCTCGTCGAAGCCTTCTTCGGTAACGGTGGGGTGCAGGAGGTGGTGCTGGCTGACGGCGAACCGATCCCCGCCGACTTGGTCATCGTCGGCGTCGGTGTGGTGCCGAACACCGAGCTCGCCTCGGCCGCAGGATTATCCGTCGACAACGGCATCGTGATCGACGACCAGGCCCGCACCAGCGACCCCGACATCGTGGCCGCCGGCGACTGCACCAGCCACACCATGGCTCGATACGGCTCGCGTATTCGTTTGGAATCCGTATCGAGCGCCGGCGAGCAGGCCAAGATCGCTGCGGCGACAATCTGCGGAAAACACAGCGCAATCGCTGCGCTTCCGTGGTTCTGGTCCGACCAGTACGATCTCAAACTCCAGATTGCAGGTCTCAACGCCGGGTACGACGAAGTGTTGCTCAGTGGTGACCCGTCGCGTGAGCGTGACTTCAGCTGCTTCTACTTCCGCGAGGGCGAACTCATCGCCGCCGACTGCGTCAATCGTCCTCGCGATTTCATGTCCAGTAAGCGGGCCATCAGCCAGCAGCTCCGAGTTGACCGCTCAGAGCTCCTCGCCGGCTCGATCTGACAGGAGAGCTTGATGGTTACAAACTGTGGACAACTCCCAGGTACCTGAGTGCTACGCGGGAGATCCGCTCACCGGTGGTGGCGATGTCCGCGGCTGGGAGTACAACATGACTCACTGTCAGTCGCACCAGAACATCTGCGACCTCCTCAACGTCTTCGGGATCGAGATCGTCGAAGTGGTCGTTAAACCACGTGATCAGAGCCGCGGAGCAGAGCTGAAGCAGGGAAGCCGACGTCGGCAGAAGAGGTAGGACTCCAGTAGACGACGAGCCACCGCGATCATTCCCCGAAGGGTTGGACGTCAGAACTGCCTTGAGGAGCGGGCTGTCTTCTGCTTCACAGAGGGTGAATTGCACCGCTGCGGTGATGCCGCCCCGCACGTCGCCCACATGTTCGGCAAGGACGGCAAGAATGCCTTCCATAAAGCGCTGGCCCTCCGACACCACAAGCGCGTCGCCGAGCCCCTGTTTGTCGCCGAACTCTTTGTACAACGTCGGGCGGGAGACGCCGACCGATTCGGCAACCTCGCTCATCCGGACCTGATCCCAGCCCTTCTCGATGGCGAGTTCTCGTGTCGCCCTCAAAACCTTTTCGCGCACATGCCGGCGGAAAGACACCCGCGCTTGTTCAGTTGGCATAGGAGCAGGATAGGCGCCAGCCCTACATGGGCAGTCAACCGACAGCAGGGTTCATATGGTCCTGTCGAGGAATTCGACGACCGCCGTCGAGAATGCGTCGTTGTTGTCGCCGGCAATCATATGTCCCGCGCCCGATACGTCAACGGTTTGCGCGTGCGGAACGACGGTCAGGAAATGCTTTACTGTCTCTTCGGAGACCATGTCAGATAGTAGGCCCCGGACCAGCAGCGTTGGCGCGGACACCTGCCGGGCACCATCGAGAAGGAAGGCGCTCATCATGTCGAAGTCTTTAGCGCCTTCGTCTGGATCACCCTGCAGGAACTGGAAATTCGACGTCACGAAAGCTGGATCCCATCGCCAGGCCCAGCGACCGTCTTCGCGACGGGCGAGGACTTTTCGGAGGCCGTCGAGGTTTTCGGGGCGAGGGCGGTGCGGGTTGTAGGCGGCGATCACGTCAGCGGCCGACTCTAGGCTGTCGAAACCTTCGGGGTGTGCCGACATGAACGCTACGACTCGTCGGGCGCCTTCCATCTCCATTCGCGGAGTGACGTCAACCAGCACGACGGCCTGCCATAGGTCCGGCGGGGCGAGCAAGTGTGTTCCGAGAATGGTCAAGCCGCCCAGAGAGGCGCCGATCGCGGCGACGGGGCGGCCGGAATCGGCGTATGAGCGCACGGCCAATAGGTCGGATCCAAGCCGGTCCCCGTCATAGCGTCCGTCGGGGTCCCAGTCGCTGTCCCCGTGTCCCCTGGTGTCGTACGCGGCCACCGTGTAGCCCCGCTGGTGCAGGCGTTGGGCGGTGACGTCCCAGGCGTGTCGGCTTTGACCTCCGCCGTGAAGGAGCAACACGACCGCCCGCGGCGCGTCACAGCGGTAGAGGTCGACCGCCAGCGTCAGCCCGTCCGCCGTGGGCACGCGCTCGACCACAGGAGCCGACGAATCGCCTGTTCTCTTTGCCGACATCAGGAGCTCGTCTTCGGTGCGACGACGGTGACGGTGCCCTGGGCCGCACACACCGCTCTGCCGTCGTTGCAGATGTCGATACGCGCCACACCGCTGGTTCTGCCCAGCGAGATGATCTCGGCTGTGGCTACACAGGTGCCGCTGGAGACCGGACGAAGCAGATTCAGTTTGAACTCCGTTGTCGCGACCCAAGATCCCATTGGAATCACGGGATAAAACACCACTCCGAGGCAGTGGTCGACCATGGCCGATAAGCAGCCCCCATGCAGGTTGCCGAAAGGCGTCTTCAGGTCGTCGCGTGCGTCCATCTCCGCGACGAGCCGTCCCGCAGTGAATTCGGTGTGACGGAAGCCGAGGTAACCGGCCAACCCGCCCGTGGTTTCTGCTGCGCTCTTTAGTTGCTCAGCGACCTGTTCGTTGAACGTGGTGAATTGCACAGGCCCTCCTACCTCATCTGCCGTCGAGACATTACGCCATAGATGTCACATCGGTCGAGCGTGGTCACCCGCCAGGATCGCAGGAAGGAGAAACCTCGACAGAAACGCCCGGAGTCCGTCACGACTGCGCTCCCGCGGCCCTCGAACAGTCAGCAGGCTCAATATCGTGCGGACAACCCACTCGGCGGCGTCGTCGACGGAGACGCCCGGTTCCACGCAACTCCAGTGTCTGGTGAAGATGGGACGCAGAAATTCGGTGACGATTTCGAAGAGGGACGTCGAGGTCCCCGCCGCGAGACCCACGCCGGCGAGTTCCTCGTCGCTGCCGAAGAACAATCCGATGATCTCTTCGCGGCGCGCGGCCTCAACCGTGTATTCCACGAAATCGACGAGCGCGGAGCCCAGGTCGGCGTGCGCCGCGATCCGCGGGCTGATGCGGTCGAGATAGCGCTCGGCGGCGCGAATGATGACACCCGACATCACCGCCTCCCGACTGGGGAAGTAGCGATACACCGTTGCCCTGGACACACCCGCTGTTCTGCCGATGTCCTCCATGGTCGTGCCCACCACACCGCAACTCTCGAGGCACCGCTCGGCAGCATCGAGCAACCGGTCGCGAGCGGACCCACGATCTGTCGGCGCGGCGGCACCCCATCTCAACAACCTCGTCGACACACAGCCAGTATGCCGCGAGCGCACACCATTGTGACTTGCCCACGCACATGACACCATCGCAGTTATGTCTCAAGTCAGCCCCGTGGCCCTGAGCGGATGCCGATGCCGATGTTGGTAGAAGCGCGTACCCCGGTTGTCGTCGGCGTGGGCGAAGTTACCCATCGCGGGAACGACTTCGTGGACCCGATCGACTTGGCGGTAGAAGCCGCACGCCGCGCGGCCAAAGACGCAAGTCGCCCGGTCGAGCGGCGCATCGACACCGTCGCGACTCCCGGCATCCTGGTCATACCGCGCGACAATCCCGCCAGCAGGATCGCCGAAGCGATGCACATCAGTCCCGCCCGCCGCATCAGCTGTCCCGTCGGCGGAAACACCCCGCAGTATCTCGTCGAGGTGTTGGGTGGCGAAATACGCGAAGGCCGTGCAGATGTCGTCCTGGTCGTCGGGGCGGAGAGCGGGCATTCCGCACGCAAGCTTCAGGGCAGGGCACTTCTCGACTCGCCGCCCCCACCCCGCTCCGGCGACGAATCCCTGGGCGACGCCCGCCCCGGGCTGAGTCAAGCCGAATTGTCGGTGGGTCTGAGTTGGCCGCACGAGGTGTATCCCATCTTCGAGTCCGCAATCGCCGCGCGCCACGGCCGCGACTTCGATGCTCAACGGGAGTGGCTGGGCACGCTGATGGCACCGTTCACAGCCGAGGCGGCACGCCATCCGGAACAGGCCTGGTTCCCACGCGCACGAAGTGCCACCGAACTCAGCGAAGTCACCGCGGAAAACCGCATGGTCTGCTTGCCCTATCCCAAGTTGCTCAACAGCATCATGTCCGTCGACATGGCTGCCGCCTTCATTCTCATGGCGGCCGAGGTGGCGGACGAATTGGGCGTCGCGCGCGATCGTTGGGTCTTTCCCTGGTCAGCAGCGACTTGCAACGACGTGTACTTCCCCGTGGAACGGCCGGACCTCAGTCGCTCATCGGGTATCGAGGTAGCGGCACGGAAGGCTCTCAATGCGGGGCGGTTGACCATCGACGACATCCGGTGGTTCGATCTCTACTCCTGCTTCCCGTCGGCAATTGAGATGGCTGCCGAGGCTCTCGACTTGGACCCCCTCGACGACAGAGGCCTCACAGTAACCGGAGGCCTGCCGTATCACGGCGGTCCCGGAAACAATTACGTCAGCCACTCGATCGTTGAGATGGTCCGACGGTGTAGACGCGACCCAACCGATGCCGGACTCGTCACCGGCCTCGGGTGGTATTCGACGAAGCATTCGGTCGGTCTGTGGTCGGCCACCCCGCCACCAACCGGGTGGCGACTGCTCGACACGGCGGTCGAGCAAGCTCAGATCGATTCATCGAGGTTGGGTGTCGCAGGCGTCGACGAGGCGACCGGTTGCGCGACAGTGGACGGATACACCGTCGTCTACGACCGAGACGGGCAACCTCGATGGACTCCGATCATCGCGCACCTGTCCGACGGGCGAAGAGTCGTCGCACGCAGCGACGATCCGCAGATTGCCGAGGCGATGGGCGGGGAAATGTATGTAGGTAAAACGGTGTGCCTCCGAAACACAGGGTCGTTCACCGGATTCGAGCTTCCATGATCGCCGAGGCGATGGTGCTGACCGGACCGCGGAGTCTGCAGCGGCGCCAGATGACCATCCCCGACGTCGGCGACCGGGGTGCGATCCTGCGAGTTGAAGCATGCGGTCTGTGCGGAACAGATCACGAACAATTCACCGGACACCTGCCTGCCGGCTTCTCATTCGTTCCAGGGCACGAAATCGTCGGCATCGTCGAACATGTCGGCGCTGCGGCCGGCCAACGCTGGGGTGTACAAGCCGGCCAGCGCGTGGCCGTTGAGGTGTTCCGGTCCTGCCGAGACTGCCCCGAGTGCCGCCGCGGCGAATACCGGCGGTGCGCGGTGAACGGCATCGCCACCATGTTCGGGTTCGTCGACGTGGAGATCGGCGCGGGCTTATGGGGCGGATACGCCACCCATGTGGAGCTTCCGTGGGACGCGATGCTGCTCCCGATTGCCGAAGACATGGACCCCGTTCTCGCCACGTTGTTCAACCCTCTCGGGGCCGGTATCCAATGGGGGGCGACTCTTCCCGACACCAAGGCCGGGGACGTCGTAGCGATCCTGGGGCCCGGCATCCGCGGAATCTGTGCGGCGGTGGCGGCCAAAGAGGCGGGAGCCGCGTTCGTCGCGATGACCGGCGTCGGCCCACGCGACGAACAACGACTGGCCATAGCCAGATCATTCGGTGTCGACCTGCCCATCGATGTATCGCAGGACGATGCAGCGACCGCGCTCCAGCGTGAGACAGGCGGACGGCTTGCCGACGTGGTCGTCGACGTCACCGCCAAAGCACCCTCCGCGTTCGCCGATGCCGTCGGCCTTGCCAGGCCCGGCGGCATAATTGTGGTGGCCGGCACCCGCGGAGGAGGCGGCGCGCCCCGGTTTGAACCAGACTTGTTGGTCTATAAAGAATTACACGTCGTAGGCGCACTCGGCGTGGAGTATCCCGCCTACCGGGCAGCCCTCGAGATTCTCGCCATGGGCCGCTGGCCGTTCGACCGGATCACCAGAGAATCAACCGGATTCGCTGGGCTCGCGCAGCTGCTCACTTCGCTTGCAGATGAAAGTGCCCGATCAAGTGGGGCGCTGCACAACGTCTTTTTGCCCACGCCCTAACGGCGGTGCAGAGGTTCAACAGAGAGGGCCACCCGTGACCATGGCGGAACGCGTACCGATGCTCGACCGTGAGCAGGCCCAGCTGCGAGCTGCCGAATGTGGGTTGCCCGAAGAGTTGGCAGAGCTGTCGGTATTCCGCGTGGCACTTCATCAGCCGCGTGTGGCGGTTGCGCTGTATGGGCTGCTGGACGCGTTACTCTTCCGCGGTTCCCTTGACGCGCGGCTACGCGAGCTGGTCATCTTGCGCATCGGCTGGATCACTGGCTCCGAATACGAATGGACTCAACATTGGCGAATCGCCACACTGCTCGGCGTGCCTGAGCATGATCTCCTCGCGGTGCGCGACTGGCAGAATTCCGAAAGCCTCGGGCCAGTCGAGCGTGCGGTCCTCGCAGCGACCGATGATGTGGTACGCGACGGGGTCATCTCCGAGGAAAACTGGGCTGGGTGCCAGAAGGCGTTCAATAGCGATCACGCGGTTTTGGTCGAACTTGTCGGAGCAATCGCCAATTGGCGGCTCTTTTCGATCCTGCTTCGATCTCTGAATATTCCGCTTGAGTCCGGTACCGACGGCTGGCCGCCCGATGGGCGAGCTCCTCGGCGTCGCGATTGAGCGAAAAAGGTGGACCGGTGCTTGACCGAAGCGGTCAGCGCCCCAATCGCCAGACCACGACCCGTGTCGTAGACGGACAAGTCCCCCCTCGGACACAATTTCTTAGCTACGCAGATTCAAAATCTGTCTGAACTGGTTTGAAGTGGGTGTCTGTGTTTGCTGATGCCGATTGGGCTTCGTGTTGACGGCGTGAACGGGATTCAGGCACCGAGAATGTGGGTCAACCTCGCGATGGGCAGTAACAGCGCGCCTCCCACAGATGCGCTTTGCGGGTGACCAGGACCTCCAGTATCGCCCCCGGCGACCCAGTTCCAGGCAGGTGGACAGTGGACGCCTAACGGATCAGGCCAGCCACTGGCGCTGTGCACGGGAGCGTTTTTTGGGAAAGCAGAAACAGATCAGCATGTCGGTGTCACGTGCTATCAGTACGCTGTGACTCTCGACGTGCCCAATGATGCACCCCTGCACCGCTTCATGCGGTACGTACGACCGCCTGCGGATCGAACCAGCGCACAACGTGAGGCTGGGCCACTGTTTCCACTCCGACCGAGTACACGCAAGCTACGCGTCGCCGTCGATGTGCAGACCTTGGGTGAGCCCACCCTGGAGCTGGTGCGAATCCTTGCTCGGGATGAGGAAGTCGAACCGCTTCTTCTCGTCCAGAACGACGAGTCGGAGCCCACGAGATGGATGCAGGCGCTCGGATGTCGCCGTTGGTACCAGTTCACATTCACGACGGTTACCGAGGCGCCGAAGTTCATGGACTCATCGACGGTCGGAGTTTCCGGCTACGAGGACGGCAGACGTACTTTGGCGACCTCCGGGCACTTCTTCAGCGTTTACGCACAGCTTGACGAAGCTGCCCGCTCTGGGTACTCCGACGACTCTGGAATCACTCTCGCGGATCGCCACCGTGCCGCAGCCCTAGCAAGCGCATCAGGGGCAACTGGGGCTGATGTCATCGTGACCGCTGCGCCCACCGCCGGACGGGATGATGTCGCTGACAACGATCTGGTCGTGAGCGTGACGCCGAGCCAATTGGTGCCGTTGTTCGGTCTTTACCTTCGAATGACGGGTAATCCCGTGCTAACAACTACCAAAGGACAATTGGCAGGTGGGGGCAGTTTCGTCCGCACCTACAACGCAACCTCGGTCGCGGACCTGTACCTGGCTGGCGTCGACGCGTCAGTTCCGCATCTCACAGCTATCCGTCTGATGGCGACGGCGGGCGGCGACCGTGAACTCGTTGAGTCTATGATAGCGATTGGCCTGCGCCTCAGCCGAGCCGCGCGTGCGGTGGACCATCTACTCGCGGCCCTCGGCAGTGGCACCTCATCCGAAATGCAGCGGTCCGACATGTCCGAGACCGCTGCAGAGGCGTTCGACCGCATGCTCTTGTACCTCTGTGCGGCAATGGACAGATACGCACGCGTTACTCGAACATTGTTCGACACCAGCCTCGATCCCGACAAGCAGCGTGGGTCCCTCACCTCGTTGGACGAACTGCGCTCAGTTATCGGGAAGTTCGAACCAACCGATAGCTCAGAGCTGGAATCATTGGGCTCATACGCTTGGGTTATCGGACAGTTGCGCAACCGAATTCACGCCATTCCCCTCGATACCCAGCACCAGTTGTCGCGAAGCTATGGCTCGTCCACAACGGTAGCGATCACTCTCAATGGGCTCGAAGAGTTCGAACCCGCCGTCACGCCGCTCAATCAAGACCAACTGGACAGGCTGGGAGTCTGGAAAGCGCAGTCATCCAATCCATTTCAACCAAGTGCATATGTTGCCGACATCGCCACACTAGCGACAACACTCTTTATGGAGACGCTGCGCTATCTGGAAGAGTTCTCGCACTTCATCATTCGCAACAAGACGCTGGCCACAGTCACCACCCAGAAGCACCCCGTACTGGGATGCTGGGCAGATGATCCCCGCCCGATGCCGGGCGCCTTGCCAAACGAACTCCTTTATCGAGAAATGCTGGGATGGGCGGACTTCGGCTGACCTCTGATGCACCTAGCGCTCGAATCAAGTGATGTCACGCCAACGTCATGTCCAGTCCCCCGTCGCCAGGGCGACGACTCCAAGATCTGTCGACGTGGAGGAGGTCTGCCCACTCGCCGAGGCTGTTCGCGGCGGCGAGGTCGAGCTGTGTCCGCCGACCTGATACGACTCCTCGGTCATCTGGTGATCGCGCTCATCGAAAGTCCCCAGGTGTGCTCGCCGAAATTCCTCACCTGTGAGCAGCGGTCAGTGTAGTGGTTGGCGGGTGCCGGTGGTTGTTCGGCGTAGCGTTTCGGCGGCGGCGTGGTGGTCGCGGAGGCGGTAGGACTCGCCGTCGAGGTTGATGACGACAGAGCGGTGCAGTAGGCGGTCGAGCATGGCGGCGGCCACGGTGGTGTCGCCGAGGATCTCTCCCCAGGCTCCCACGCCGCGGTTGGTGGTGATGACGATGCTGGTCTTCAAATACCGTTGGGAGACAACCTGAAACAGCGCTGAGGCCGCCTCGGCGGGCAACGGCAAGTAGCCCAGCTCATCGATCACCAGGAGCGTCGGTCCGGCATAGAACCGCATCGTTGTGGCCCAGCGTCCCTCGATCGCTGCGCGGTGACACCGTGCAGCCAGATCGGCGGCAGTGGTGAAGTAGGTGCGGTAGCCGGCATGTGCTGCGGCCCTTGCCAATCCGACCGACAAGTGCGTCTTTCCTGTACCCGGGGGCCCGACGAGCAAAATGTTGGTCGCCGATTCCAGGTAGCGGCAGGTCCCGAGTTCGTCGATCAGCTTGCGGTCGATCCCGGCGGCGGCATCAACGTCGAAGTCTGCCAGGGTGGCCGGGGTGGGCAGGCAAGCGAACCGCAACCGGCCGGCCAGCCGCCGAGCGGTGGAGGCCTCGACTTCGACGGCCAAGAGCCGCTCCAGGGCCACCGTCAGCGACAGGTTCTCGGTGGTGGCCTGGTCCAGGACCGCGGGTAGGGCTTCGGCGGCCGCGGCCAGTTTCAGTTCGGCCAGGTGCGAGCGCAGCTGCTGATACCGCGAAGCGGCCGCCGACGGTGTTTCCTGGGCGGTCATGGTGGTGGTCTTGGCGGTGCGTGGGCTGGGGGTCATTGGATGGTCCTGTTCTGGGCGGCCCGCTCGTAGACGGACAGATCGATGACGGTGGAATCGGGTGACGGAGTTGAGGGTTGATGTTCAGAACTGTCGGCTTGTTTGATCCCGAGGAGTTGTGCGGCCGCGGCTTTTGCGGCCGGGCCCGGTGGGATGCGTTCCTTGCGCCGGTGCGGGCGTCCGGTAGCCGCGGTGGCCATCGCGGCGGTGTCCAGGGCGATGACATGGCCGCTGTCACGTACCGTGACGCCGAGCCCGTCGGCGGCCATGCGGTGCCGGGCGACCACGATTCCGCTCGTGGTGGCGATGTCACAAAACTGGGCCCCGACCGGATGGGACACCACGACCTGGGCGGCGGCCAGCTCCGGAGGCACCGAGTAGCGGTTACCGCGATACGACACCAGCGCTTGCCGCGACGCCGTGCGGGCCTCGGCCAGGATCACCGGATAGGCCATCGCCGGCACCGGCTGTAGCGGCTCTGTTTTGGCCACCACCGCCACCGAGGACCGGCCCTCAGCGGTGGCGCGGATGCGGGTGTCGCCACGGACCCCGGCGAAGCGATCCAGGCTGGCTTGGGCCTGCTCGACGGTGGCCTCGTCGGCCAGCGTGCGCCACCAGCGTTGCGCGGCGGTGTGGTTGACCTTTTCCACCACTCCCTTGCGGTTGCCGCGCCGCGGCGGGCAGATCGCCACACAGACCCCGTAGTGCTTGGCCACTCCGGCGAACGAGGCGCTCACCCGTCCCGAGCCGGGGTCGCAGACCGTGGCCATCCGGTCAAAGCGCCACACCCGGGTGCACCCGCCCAGGCCGCGGGTCGCGCGGTCCAAGCCGGCGACCAGGTGCGGCTGATCCTGGCAGGGCGCCAGGAAGCCGCGCCACTTGCCCGAATGGGCCAGCGAGCCGACCAGCAGGTGCGCGGTCTTGCCCCACCCCCACGATGCCGGCGGATCGGGCAATTCCAGCCAGTCCCATTGGGTTTCCTCACCCGGGGCGTGGGGGATCACCGCGTTCGGGCGCTGGGTGGCGGTCCGGCAGGCTTCACAGACGGGGCGTAGATTGCGGACGCGGATGTTGCGGGTCAGGCTCTGATACGACAGCCCGAACCCCAGCTCCTCGAGCTCGTCGAACAGGGTGCGGGCCCACAGGTGCGGGTCCTCGGTCAACCTGGCGGTGACGTAGTCGACGAACGGCTCGAACGGATCGGGGTCGGGGCGGGCACGCACCCCGGGTTTGCCGTCGCCGGCCAGATACTTGCGGACCGTCTTGCGGTCAAAGCCGGTGTGGCGGGCGATCGCCGAGATCGTCCAACCACGCTTGGCCAGGGCATGTACTTCCATATCGTTCTCCCATGTGAGCATGAGAAAGCGGGCCTCCTTCGGGCAGTGCTGCAGGCGTCAGACACCAGCAGCATCGAAGGAGGCCCGCCCTTCTCGGCGGAGCCACACGGGTGGGGAATTTCGATGAGCGTCAGTGGGGAATTTCAGTGAGCGCGATCACTGGAGCGTAGCGGTCATCGATGTCGGCCACGGCGGATGCGCCGCGGGGCCGTGACCGCAATGTTTTCCACGACGTGGACTCCGTGAACGACACCGTCAGGACACCAGCGGAAGTGCAGTTTCAATGATCGCCTTTCCGAAGTCCGAGTCGGCCGCGGCGACGATCGAGGTGGCTCCGCTGCGACGCCGAAAGACCGAAACTCTTGACTTTGTAGCGTGTTTCTAGTTACTCTTGACACACCGCAAGCCTTAAGGGGATCATTGTGAACAATGATGTCAAAGACATCGCCGAATGGGCCAGGTCGCAGGGCTGGACCGTCCTCGACGACACAAAGGGATACAGCCGGTTCTACGATCCGCAGGGCAATTACGTGACGTACTACCCAGCTAGCCCGAGCCGTCCGAATCGGCGGATGGCCGACTTGAAGGTGGACCTGAAGAAGGCGGGCTTACAGATCCCACCCCCAAGCAAGAAAGAACAGCGGTCGCAACGCAGGAAGGGAGAGACAAAGTGAACGACGATTGGGTTATCTCCTTCACCTTCAACGTCGACCCGTCGATGGAGACGATGGACCGCTGGGAGACCCAACTCGAGGGCCTCGACGGTTCGGTCGCGCGGATCCCCGGCCACGGCGTCGATGTGACGACGTATGCATCGGGCGGTATGTCCGTGATCGAAGCTGCCGAGAAGATGGCCAACGAGGTTATACACATCGTTCATGCGGAGCCGGTCGGCATGGAGGTGATGCGGGAAGCGCAGTGGCAGCGCCGGGCGGACGAGCCGACGTTGCCAGAGTTGATGTCGGCCGCCGAGATCGCTGAAGAGCTGGGCATTTCCCGTCAGCGCGTGCACCAGCTGCGCCGCACTGCGATGTTCCCTGCGCCGTTGGCGGATCTGCGCGGAGGTGCAGTATGGGATGCCGCCGCGATTCGGAAGTTCAGCAGCGACTGGAAGCGTCAGCCCGGACGGCCGGCAGGCGACTTCTACGTGCAATATGAGCACTTCGTTGAGGGCCAATGGCAGCTGGACACGACGTTCGGTCCGACGACAGAACATCGGGCTTGGGCTTTCTACAAGCAGGCGATCGAGCACCCACACATGCGCTACGTCCGGCTGATGCGCGGTGCAGACGACTTAATCGCGTCACACGAGTAGCTCCCGGCTGGCGTTCAGCGCCCCAATCGCAAGATCGCAACCCGTGTCGCAGGTGGCCAAGTCCCCCCTCGGACACAATTTGTTTCCTTTAATGTTGACAATCCGCTCTGAACTGCATCGGAGCGGATTTTTTATGTTTGCTGGAGTCCGCTCTACTCCGATCGAACAGCTGCGACATCGCCTTATCGTGCAGTGCACTCGACAGCTCGAGCGCTTGGCCGTACCCGGGCGTCTTCACCAGCCCCAAGACGCTGGTCATCGATCACTCTCATAACCCGGACCAGCGCGTTCCAAAGTCCGATTTATCGACTTAACTCGGACTAACGCTATAGTTAATCCGAGTTAGGAGACATCTGTGCAACCCAGAGATGTGTGGCCTGGCCACAGCGCAGAGCGACGCCCGTGGGCACAGACCCAGCGGGGTGGCACCCGCGAGGACCGGACACTTCGTTCCGTCACAGTGTCGCTTCCCCCCTACATCGCCAACATCGACGTCGCCATCGACGCGGATATCGCTGTCGAGCTCGAAGCCGCCATGAGCGAGATTTCTCGACTCGACAGCACGCACGGAACCCACCTCGCGGCGCTCAACACACTCCTACTGCGAACAGAATCGGTGGCGTCTTCGAAAATTGAGCGCGTCGAAGCGAGCTTGGACGATTACGCGCGCGCGTTGCACGGCGGACGAGGCAATTCGAGCGCGGTCTCGATGGTGGCGGCGACCACCGCCCTCAACGAAATGATCGCGAGCGTCGATCGAAATGCCCCCGTGCAGATCTCGGCGATCCTGCGCGCACATGAGGCACTGATGCGCGAAGATCCGACAGAGGGTCAGCATGCCGGCCAACTGAGGACCGTCCAGAACTGGATCGGCGGAAGCAACTACTCACCACGGGACGCGCTGTACGTTCCGCCACCCCCGGACACGGTGCACGCGTACATGGACGACCTGATGGAGTTCGCGAACCGGACCGACATTCCCGTCTTGATTCAGGCCGCCATCGCGCATGCACAGTTCGAATCAATCCACCCCTTCACCGACGGCAACGGCCGCATCGGACGTGCACTCATCAACACCATCTTCAGGCGGAGGCAAGCAACAACACACCTCGTCGTCCCGCTGGCATCGGCGCTCGTCGCTCACCGGGAGCGCTACTTCGGCGCGCTCAACACATACCGCGCCGGCGACCTACGACCACTGATCGTCACCTTCGCGAACTCATCAAAGACGGCCGCCGCCGAATCACGCACTACAGCAGAGCATCTGGCCGAAATACCAGATGAGTGGCGAAACATGGTCGGACCGACCAGGCGGCACAGCGCGACCGACAAACTACTCCAGCTATTGCCGTCGACCCCGATCGTTTCGTCGGACGACGTCGCATCACTTGTGGATGCACCTCGAAGCAGCGTGTTCGCCGCAATAAAACGATTGCACGAAACCGGCGTTCTGCGTCCATTGACCGACCGCAAACGAGACCAGGTGTGGGGAGCAAGCCTTGTACTCGACGAACTTGACGACTTGGGGCGCCGGATCGAGCGGGCGAGCACCGACAACACGCCGCGGTCACCCTGAATGCAACAAGCGCCGCTAGCGTCAGCGCCATGACCGAGCATCCCCTGATTGCGCAGGCCCACCGGATCGCCGACACCATCCTGTTTCCGGCGGCGCCCGAGGTCGACCGCACCGGCGAGATCCCGCAGACACACTGGCGGGCACTGGCCGACGCGGGTCTGTACGGCATAGCGTTGCCAGCCGCCCAGGGCGGTCCCGATCTGGACATCGCGGGCCTGGTCGACATCCTGGAAATCATCTCGAGCGGTTGCCTGGCAACGGCTTTCACCTGGGTACAGCACCACGGCATGCTCGCCGCACTGGTCGCCTCCGCCAACACCGCGTTGCGCGAGGAGTTGATCGACGATGTCGCCGCGGGACGTCGTCGCGCCGGGGTTGCATACGCCGGTGCGGTGCCGGTGCCGCCGCGGATGACCGCCGACCGGGTCGAGGGCGGTTGGCGGCTGTCCGGTCGGGCACCGTTCGTCAGCGGTTGGGGCGTGATCGACGTGATTCAGTTCTCCGTCGTTGACCGCGGGTCCGGCGATATCGTCTCCGGTGTGCTCGAGGCCCGAGCGCAGCCCGGGATCCTCGCGGTCACGCCGCAGCCGCTGTTCGTCTGTGATGCCACCCGGACGGTGTCGCTGGAGGTCGATGGGCTTTTCCTGCCCGATGCGCGGGTGACCAACCGGGTGACCCGAACGGAGTTCATGGCCAATCAGAACTTCGGCTCCCGGCTCAACGGCACCCTGCCGATCGGCGTCGCGCGGCGGTGCGCGTCCGTACTCGAGGATGCGGGCGAGCACGCAGCCGCCGCCGGGGTGCGCGCCGACATCGACGGCGTCCGCAGCCGCCTGGACGCCGGACTCGGCGATTCCACACTGCTGCTGCGCGCCCGTGCCGAGGGCGCCGAGCTGGCCGTGCGGGCCGCGGCAGCGGTGGTGGCCAGCGGGGGCGGCCCGGCGATCCTGCGCGACGCGGTCCCCCAGCTGCTCGCCCGCGACGCGGCGTTCACCCTGGTGGCGGCGAGCCGCCCGGAGCTGAAACAGTCTCTGGTCGAACGCTTTTCACGTCCGCAAAATAGCCGCGACTGAGTTCTGAGATGCTGGGTCGCATGACCGAACTCTCCGATCGTGTGGTCGCCTTCCTGTCCGAGGAACCCGCGCGGGCAAGCTCGCCTTCACCGCGTCCGACGGCCGCCCGCTGGTGGCCCCGGTGTGGTTCGTGGCGGACGGCAACGACCTGATCTTCAACACCGTGAACGCCCCGCACCTGGTGAACGTGCGAAATTCGCGATCACGACGGGGTGTTGTCGATGACACCGCACACTCGCCGTCGTCGGCAGCCGTCAGCGGTCCTGCTGCGCCAGAATGGCGCTGCCCAGCCAGCGGCGGATGAAGGTCCTCAGCTCCGCCGGCGAGCGCGCCGAATCGTTGGGCGCGACGAAGAACGACAACATGGTCCGCAGGGTGAACTCGACCAGATCCCGCAACGCCGCGTCGTCGTAGCCGAACGCGGCCCAGTCGACGTCGAAGCGGTCGATCATCTTCATCCCGACGTCCTGCGCCAGTCCGCCGGCCACCTCACCGGTGTGCGCCCCGGAATTGGGCTGGGCTAACAGCACCGCCAGGTGCGGGATCCGCTGCACGGCGTCGAGGGTGAACAGCACGCCCTCGGTCATCGCGTCGGCCGGATCGTGGATGCCGCGCACGCATTCGGTCAGTTCGTCGAGGAAACCGTCCATCGAGGCGATGCCCGCCGCGCGCATGAGGTCGTCGGCGGTCGCGAAGTAGCGGTAGACGGTCTGCCGGATGATCCCGAGGGATTCGGCGACATCGGCGATGGTGATCGCGGAACCGGTTCGGGCGATCAACTCGACCGCCGCCGCCACGATCCGTTCGGCGGCCTCCTCGTCACCGGCCGGGGGGTCACCGCCCCAGCCACGGCGTTTGCGTGCCATTGCCGCAGACCGTAACACGCGTGTCCGTCGTTGACGGACCGCCCGCGATCCTGTAATCATACAGAGATACCCATCATTGTATGATTACTTCGAGGTGGCCCACCGTGACCGATCTGCAGATCCGCAAGATGCGCTTCGCGTTCGCCGATCATCCCGTCCCCTTCCTGTGGAACGAGGAAAACCCGGCGTTCTCGTCGATGGCAAATGCGGTGTCCTTCTTGGCAATTGCCTTCGAGAAGATGATCGGCGCCATGATCACCGAGGCCATGCCGTTGATCACCGATCCCGCCGTGCGCGAAGAGGCCGACGCGTTCGTCCGCCAGGAGGGCCAGCACTCGATGGCCCACCGCCAGCACGCCAAGGGCCTGATCAAGAGCTACCCGGGACTGAAGGAAACGCTCGACGAGGTCATCGGCGCCTTCGACCACATGACCGCCACCACCCCGCTGAAGTACCGGCTGGCCTACACCGCCGATCTCGAGGCCACCTTCACGCCGGTATTCAAGCTGATGCTCGACCACGACGACACCCTGTTCGCCCCCGGCGACGACCGGGTGGCCTCGCTATTCCTCTGGCATTTCGTCGAGGAGGTCGAACACCGCAGTTCGGCCCTGATCATCTATGACGCGATCGTCGACGACCCGTGGTACCGGATGCGCATGGTGCCGTCGATCTTCAAGCATGTCTGGGCCGTGCTGCAGACCGCGTGCGACGGCTTCAACACTCACGTCCCGCTCGCGGAGCGCAAGATCGACGCCGTCTCGATGTTCGGCATGCAGGCCCGTAAAAAGGCCCTGCTGCAACGACTTCCGTTCACCACCGCGCCCGACGACGGACCGTTCGCCAACGCATTCAGCCACCTGCCCAAGCGGGAGATGCTGACCGCACTGTCCGGTGTCGTCCGCAGCCAGATCCCCGGTCACAACCCGGCACACGAAAACCTGCCGGAGCTGGCCGGCGAATGGTTCGATCGCTACAACGACGGTGCGGACTGCACCCTCTGGTATTCGACCGCGGGACGACGGACGCCGAGGAACGAGGCGGTAGGAGTGCCGCACTCAGGAGAGGCGGCCGCCAATGTCTGACCTGTGCTCCCCCACGTTCGCCGGATTGGCGCAGCGCCTGGGGTTCTCGTGCGACACCGCGGGCGGGCTGGTGCATTTCCGCAATCCGCTCGCCCTGGAGAACTGGACGTTGCCGGTTCTCGAGATCACCGTGATCGCCGGAGCGGTCCTGGCCCTGGTGTACGCGATCTCGCGCTGGCGCCGGCACAACGACCCGACCAATCTGGTGCTGTGGTTCGGCGCGATCGCCTATCTGCTGATCATCGAACCGCCGCTGTACTTCCCCGCCGCGTTCGGGATCGGCGCCCATGTGGACACCATGTTCGCGCACAACGTGTTCAGTGTGCAGTTCCTATGGGGACGACTGCCGCTGTACATCGTCGCGATCTATCCGATGATGGCCACCATCGCGTTCGAGATCGTCCGCAACCTCGGCGTGTTCCGGCGCTACGGGACCGCGATCGGCGCGGTGGCCGTCGGGTTCGTACATCACTGCTTCTACGAGATCTTCGACCACCTGGGGCCGCAATTGCGTTGGTGGGAATGGACTCTGGGCAATGAGATGAACAAACCGTTCTTCGACTCGGTCCCACTGCCCAGCGTCGTGGTGTTCGCCGCGCTGTGGCCCACCTCGTTGGCGTTCTTCGTGCAGCTGCTGGTCGGCCGGCACGTCGACGAGGGCCGCGACTTCTCCGGCGGGCAGGTGCTGTGGCGCACCGTCGCGGCCGGCGTGCTCGCCTCGATCGGCACCTTCGTGCTGCCGCTGCCGGCCACCGTGGCCACCGCGGTGTCCGGGAGCACGGGCGTCGGGGGCGTCGTCTACGCCGTGATCCTGGTGATCCTCGCCGCGGTGGCGGTGACCGTCCTGGTGGCCCAGTGGCGCCGGCTGCGCGCCGGCGAGACCGCCGCCGGTTACTCCAACCGCCTGATGCCCGGCTACGGCGCGGTGTACCTCGTGGTGATGGTGGTCCTGTGGGCCACCGCCCTGCCGGCCTACCTCGGCGCCGTCGACGGCGTCACCGCCAACGGCGATCCGGTGGGCAGTCTCTGGTACGCCGCGGCCTGCCTGGTCCTCGCGGCGCTCACGGTGGCGGCGGTCTTCACCGTCGGGCAGCCGGCGCTCAGCCGGACAACGCCTGAGCCCATCGGGTCAGGATCTCGGTGAACAATTCCGGGTCCTGACCGTGCATCGAGTGGCCCATCGTCGGGTGGCTCTGGTACGTGATCGGCTGGCCGGCCTCCTCCACCAGCTGCACCGCCCGGGCCGCCTGCAGATCCGATGACGCTCCCATCAGTGCGCCGGTGGACTCGTCGACCATTCGGAAGTGGTGGGTGAACAGCACCGGAACCTTGACCGCCGACAGCATCCGATGGTGCGCACAACCTGCGCCGACGGTGCCGGTCCAGAATGCCCGCGCCCACTCCGGGTCGTACTCGCGCAGGTTCTGCGGTGGCTCGTCCCCGCCGTGGGCCAGCAGGCCCGCGATCCACGGGGGCAGCTCATGCGGTGCCGCACTCACCAACCCCGACCAGTCGCCGATGCTCCACTGATCGCCCAGGTACTTGGCCCACAGTGCGAACAGCGGGCCGAGACCCTGCCGGATCGAATGTCCCACAACGGGATTCAGCTCGCTGGCGAACAGCGGCGGGTCCTCGTAACAGGCGCCAAGCAGCTGGCCGGGCTCGGCGTAGGCCGACAGCCACGCGGCCAGCACCCCACCGGAGGACAGTCCGCTGACCACCGCGGGCCGGCCGATCACCCCGCGCAGGAACCGCACCAGATCGTTGCCCATGTTGTCCAGGGTGTACCGGCCCGGGGTTCGGCTGGACCGGCCCTGGCCACGCAGGTCCACGGCGTGCACGTGAAAGTGCTTGCTCAGCAACGGCATCGCGGCCTCGTATCCCCACCACGATTCCGATTGCCCGGGGATGAGCAACAGCGGCGGATCGGCCGCGTCCCCGGTGACGGCGTAGTTCAGGGAGATCTCCCCGGTGTCGAACATCCGCTCCTCGAAGGCGTGCGCGACGTAGGTCGCCTCCGGCGCATGGGGCCCGAAGACCCCGGCGTAGCTGCCCATGTCAGGAATCCTTCCGATGCGCTGCGACCCTCGCAGAATACGATCCCGAACCCACTGTGCACCGGGTAGCGTCACCCTCGATATCCAGTAGGACGTCCGCGACGAGGTGACGGGAGAAACCATGAAGCTCAGCATCGGCGGACCGGCCGTCCTCCTCATGTCCAGCGGGCTGATGACCGCGGGACTGCTCACCGTGGCGCCGCACGCCAGCGCCGGCTGCCAGTACGGCGGCCCGGTCATCAGCAAGTGCGACGGACCCATTCAGCCCGACGGCACCTGGCAACGCTGCGTGGGCGTTTACAAGTACGTGCCCAACGGCTTCAGTTCCCACCTGGAACCCGTCAAGCAATGCAATCAGATGGGGCCCGGCCAGCAGTACCCCCCGGGCGACACCTTCGCCGATCCCCTGACGCATATCGACGGCTGAGGGCGGTCTCAGTCCTCGGGCGGTTTGACGGCGAGCACCGGCTTGGGGCATTCGAGGATCAGTTTCTGAGAAATGCTGCCCAACAACAGCTTTCCGACGGGATTGCGGTGCCGGATACCGATGACCAACAGGGTGGCTGCCGGACGGTCCATCGCCGCCAGCAGTTCCCGGACCGGATCCACCCCCACCGACTGGCGGATCTCGAAAGGGACCCCGGAGTCGGCGAGATGGGTCTCGAGGTCGACGATCTGTCCCGATCCGGCGAACCTCCGGTCGACGTAGGACTCCCCCTCGGTGGCGTTGATCACCAGCAGGCTGCTGTCCCGCAGCTTGGCCTCGGCGATGCCGTGCTCGACGGCGGCCGCTCCGAACCGGTCCGCGCTGTAACCAACGACGATCATCCCAGATCCACCACCATCGTCCGGGGCCGCGCGCAGGACGTCGTCACTCATGCCTGCTCAGCCTTCTGCTTCATGTCCTGGTCGTCCTCGACGATCAGGAGCGTCTCCTCATCGCGGTGCATCAGCCTGAGCACCAGCGGCGCCAACAGCAGGATCGCCATCAGCACGTAGGTGCCGATCGCCACCGGTTCCCTGAACAGGGTCATCCAGTCGCCGCCGCCCAGCTGCAGGCTCTGCCGCAGCTGCCGCTCGATGCGCGGGCCCAGGATGACGCCGATGATCAACGGCAGCACCGGCAGCCCGAACCGGCGCATCATCAACCCCATCAATCCGAACACCAGCAGCAGCGCAAGGTCCAGCGGCTGCAGGTTGACCGCGAACGCACCCAGGGTGGCGAAGAACAGGATGCCGGCGTACAGGTAGGGCCGCGGAGTGCGCAGCAGCTTCGCCCACAGCGGAGCCAGCGGCAGGTTGAGTGCCAGGAGCATGAAGTTGCCGATGAACAGGCTGGCGATCAGCGTCCAGATCAGCAGCGGCTCCTTGTCGAACAGCGTCGGCCCGGGCTGGATGCCGTACGACACGAACGCCGTCAACATCACCGCGGCGGTGGCGTTGGTCGGAAGGCCCAGCGACAGCATCGGCACCAGAGTGCCTGCCGCCGACGCGTTGTTGGCGGCCTCCGGGCCCGCGACGCCCTCGATCGCGCCCTTACCGAACTCCTCGGGATGCTTCGACAGCTTCTTCTCGGTGATGTACGACAGGAACGTCGGCAGCTCCGCACCACCGGCCGGCAGCGCCCCGAACGGGAACCCGTAGGCGGTGCCGCGCAACCAGGGCTTCCACGATCGCTTCCAGTCCTGCTTGCCCATCCACGGCCGGCCCACCGGGATGACGTCGGCCGGGCGCCGGCGCAGGTGGGCAGCGACCCACAGTGCCTCACCGACCGCGAACACGGCCACCGCGATCACGACGATGTCGATGCCGTCGGCCAGCAGTGGGATCCCGAACGTCGCGCGGGGCTGGCCGGTGAGCGAGTCGATGCCGACAATGCCGATCGCCAGCCCCAGCAGTAGGGAGATCAGGCCGCGCAGCTTCGATGAGCCCAGCACCGCCGTGACCGCCACCAGCGCGAAGAGCATGATCGCCAGATACGAGGGAGCGCCCAGGGTCACCGCGAACCGGGACACCGCGGGGGCGAAGGCCGCCAGCAGGATGGTGCCGATGGCACCGGCCACGAACGACCCGATGGCCGCGGTGGCCAGCGCCTGGGCGGCGCGGCCGGCCTTGGCCATCTTGTTGCCCTCGATCGAGGTGATCACCGACGAGGACTCACCGGGCGTGTTCAGCAGGATCGAGGTGGTCGACCCGCCGTACATGCCGCCGTAGAAGATGCCGGCGAACATGATGAATGCCGCACTGGGGCTGACGTTGTAGGTGATCGGCAGCAGCAGCGCCACCGTCATCGCCGGGCCGATGCCCGGCAACACGCCGACAGCGGTGCCCAGCAGCACACCGATCGCGGCGTACAGCAGATTCATCGGGGTGGCCGCCTCGGCGAACCCCTGCAACAGCCAGTCGAAGTTCTCCATCTACAGAATCCCATCGAGAATGCCTGCGGGCAGCGGAATTCCGAGCCCGGAATAGAACGCGTAGAAGCTGCCCACGCTGAGGATCGCACCGATCGCGAGATTGCGGACATAGTGCCGGCTGCCGAGCACGGTCGCGGCACCGGCGAAGAACAATCCGCCGGCGATCGCCCAGCCCAGCGGCTCGACCAGGACGATGAGCAGAACGAACAGCCCGACCAGCAGGCCGACCGTGCGCCAGTCGCTGGGCATGTCGGGGTCGATGTCCTCACCGGCGTCGGCCTCACCGCGGGAGCCGCGCGGGATCGCGATGGCGAGGACGGCCGCGAGGACCAGCAGACCGACCCCGATGGCGATCGGGAACAGCCGTGGCCCGACGGGATCCACCTTCGCGTAACCGCCGGGCAGCGAAACGGCGTCGTAGATCAGGAATCCGCCCACCGCGACCATCACCGCGCAGACGATGTACTGCGCGATGTCGACACGCGGTGTCGCGTTGACCTCGGACCGATCGCTCATCACACCAACCCCAGATCCGTCAGCGTCTTCTCGACGCGCTCATCCTGTTCGGCCAGGAACGCCTCGAACGGCGGCCCGGTCACGAAGGCGTCACTCCACCCGTTCTTGGCCAGCGCGTCCTTCCAGTCCTGCGTGGCGTGCATCTTCTCCAATGCCGCAACCATCGCCTGCCTGTCCTCGTCCGAAATACCCGGCGGCGCAAGGATTCCCCGCCAGTTGGTGAAGGTCAGATCGATACCGGACTCGGTGAGGGTGGGGGCATCGATGCCCTCGGCGCGTTCGGCGCCGGACACCGCGAGCACCCTGAGCTGGCCCGCCTCGATCTGGTCGACGAACTCGCCCAGACCGGAGGTGCCCGCCGCAATCTTGTTGCCCAGCAACGCCGTCAGCAGATCGCCACCGCCGTCATAGGAGACGTAGTTCACCTTGGTGGGCGGCACACCGACCGCGCGGGCCAGTTCCATCGGGAACAGATGATCCGGGCCGCCCGGATTGGATCCCCCGCCGACCGTCACCCTGGCAGGGTCGGCCTTCCAGGCCGCGACCAGATCGGTCACGGACTTGAACGGCGAGTTGCCGGGCACCAGGATGCCCTCCTGCTCCTCGACCATCTTGGCGATCGCGGTTGCTTGCGAAGCGCGGGCCTTCGAGCCGTTGGTGTAGGTGGCGCCGACGACCCCGAGGCCCATCATCATCATCAGATCCCCGTTGCCGCGCTCGTTCATCAGACGCGCCATCGCCACGGTGCCGCCCGCACCGATGACGTTGAACACCTCGATGCGGCCGGTGATCTTCTGATCCTCCAGCACTTTGACCGCGGTACGGGCGGTCAGGTCGTAGCCACCACCGGGGCTGTTCGGAACCATCATCCGCAGCCGGTGCAGTCCGGCCGGGTCGTCACCGCGGGTGACCCCGCAGCCCGCCAGCATCAGCACGGCCAGGACGGCCGCCAACAGCCCGGCCCCGATCCGTCTCGGTCTCGACACGACTGGCACCTCCCAAGTGATGTTCAGCGATACTGAACCCTGAGGGTGATGCACGTCACTCTTTCGGACGCAACGGAAGTTCTGGTCTTTGAGTACACGGCTGCGGACACGGCGCGGCGCCAGCCTCGCGGGTCAGTTCCTGGGCTTTCAGATACTGGTGGTGGCGGTGGTTCTGCTGGCCGTGGGGGCGGTGTCCGTGGCCCAGTCCAGCCGCGAATTCCGCGACGTCCGCGGACAGCGCATGATCGCCGTCGCCAAGAACGTCGCGTCCACCCCGGTGGTCCGCGACCGCTACGCCGACCCGTTCGCCGCCCGGGTGCTGGCGCCCGAGGTGGACCGCGCCGTCGCGCTCTCCGGTGCCGGGCTGGCCGAGATCCTGGGTCCCGATGCGACGGTGCGTGTCTCCTCGGACCCCTCCCGCAATGGTCGCGCCGCAGCCTTCGGCGGCGGGCCGGCCGACGCCGGACGGGCCTGGTCGGGCAACCTCGACATCGACGGCGCGCGCAGCCTGGGCGGACAGGTTCCCATCCTGGACAGCGACGGCAACCTCCTGGCCGTGGTGTCGGTCAGCGAACCGTATCCGTCGATCTGGCAACTGCTCTCCGGTGCCGGTGAGCGGCTCATCGTGTATCTGGGTCTGGGTGCGCTGCTCGGCCTGCTCACGTCCTGGTTGCTGTCGCGGCGCATCAAGCGGCACACCCGCGGGCTGGAGGTCGCCGAGATCGCCGGCCTGGCCGATCACCGGGAAGCGTTGCTGCACAGCATCCGTGAGGGAGTGGTGGGTGTCGGCAACCACGGTGAGATCACGGTTCTCAACGACAGCGCCAAGGAACTGCTGGGCCTGACCGACGATGCCGTGGGCAGACCGGTCGGACAGTCCGGGATGGATCCGGCGGTCGCCGAGTTCCTGTCGGGCGGGGATGGCGCCGAGGCGGCGGGCACCGACGTCGTGATCGCGACGCGCAGCCGCGTGCTCGCGCTGAACCGGCGCGCCGCCAGCAGCGGCGGGCACCGGATCGGCACCGTCACGACGATGCGTGACAGCACCGAACTGGCCTCAATGCGGGCCCAGCTGTCCTCGCACAAGAGTGTCACCGACACCCTGCGCGCGCAGACCCACGAGTTCTCCAACCAGTTGCACACTATCTCCGGGCTGGTGCAACTGGGCGAGTACGACGCCGTCCGCAACCTGGTGGGCACCCTGACCCGACGGCGGGCTGCGATCAATGATGCGGTGACACAACGTGTTTCCGATCCCGCGGTGGCCGCATTGCTGATCGCCAAGACCACCCTGGCCGCCGAGCGGCGGGTCACGCTGATGATCACCGAAGATTCGCATCTGAACGCGCTGCCGCCCGCACTGGCCACCGATGTGATCACCGTGCTGGGCAACCTCATCGACAACGCCGTCGATGTCTCCGAGGGCACTCGGGGCGCCCGGGTGGACGTCGCGGTCGACGACACCGACGGCCTGCGGGTCGTCGTGACCGATTCCGGACCTGGTGTCCCCGAAGCGCTTCGCGAGACGATCTTCGCCCGTGGCGTCACCTCGAAACCGGCCGGCCTCGACGGCCCGCCGGGCGGGCGAGGCATCGGCCTGGCCCTGGTGCGACTCGTCACCGCCCAGCACGGCGGCACTGTCGAAGTGGGCGACGCGACAGGCGGGGGCGCACGTTTCACCGTCCGGCTCCCGCAGCGTCAGGTCAGCCATGCGTGACGTGCTGGTGGTCGACGACGACTTCATGGTGGCCGAGATCCACCGCAGGTTCGTCGAGCAGGTGGCGGGTTTCCGGGTGGTCGCCGTCGCGCGCAGCGGCACCGACGCGCTGACCGCAGCCCGGGAGCTGCGGCCCGACCTCATCCTGCTGGACGTCTATCTGCCGGACATGACCGGGCTGAACGTGTTGCAGCAGTTGCGATCCGAAGGCGACCGCGTCGGAGTCATCATGATCACCGCGGCCCGCGAACTCGACACGGTCAGTGCCGCCCTGGACGGCGGGGCCGCGGACTATCTGGTCAAGCCATTCGAGTTCGGCCAGCTGCGAACGAAACTCGAGGCGTTCGCAGCGCGCGCCGACACGCTCGCCTCGGCCGCCGGCGCCGACCAGTCGACCATCGACGCGCTGTTCGGCGGCGCAGCGACGACCCCGGCGGCCGCGCCCCTGCCCAAGGGCCTGGGACCCGAGACCGGACAGCTGGTGCTCGACGCGGTCCGCGCGGCCGGCGAGGTATCGGCCGCCGAATGCGCCGAGACGGTGGGGATCTCACGCGTCAGCGCGCGACGCTACCTCGAGCACTACCTGGGCACCGGCTTGCTGGAGATCCGGCTGCAGTACGGTACCGGCCGCCCGGAGCGGCGATACCGCGTCGCCGGCTGACACCGGATTCTACTCGGGTAGCCCACTACTCGCGCACTCCCGGTGATCGCAGCCAAACATGAGACACATGACCACTCTCACCGCTCTGCCCACACTCGACTACGAGAACCTCGACGACGCGGGCGAGGCGCACCGGCGTATCGCCCGGGCCCGCGCTTCGGCGCCCATCGCGATGGGCGCGCACGGCCCGGAGATCCTGAGTCACGACCTGGTCCGCGCCCTCCTGCGCGACGACCGGTTCGTCGTGCCACCCGGGTTCGCCCTGGCTCCGCAGGGCATCACGTCCGGCCCGCTGTGGGACCGGGCGACCAGCAGCCTGCTGTGCCTCGAGGGCGGCGAGCACCACCGGCTACGCCGGCTGATCGCCAAGGCGTTCACCCCGCGGTCGGCGGCCCGGATGCGTGCGGCCTGCGTGCAGGTGATCTCGGGGCTGCTGGATGCATGTGCCGGCACCGGATCCTGCGACGTGGTGGCCGACATCGCCCGGCCGTACCCGGTGCCGATCATCTGCGCCCTGCTGGGCGCACCGCCGCAGGACTGGCAGCGCTTCT
>WBZP01001275.1_pt1 | contig 31661 bp, 28 predicted proteins | sample 5204301 | NCBI WGS metagenome assembly WBZP01 (sample SAMN12412401, study PRJNA552823) | activated sludge metagenome | isolation source: activated sludge from nitrification reactor of wastewater treatment plant... | place: USA: Pennsylvania | collected 2017 | reverse complement strand
TTCTTCACGCATCCGCATCGCCTGCCGACGCATTTCGTCCTGGGCATCGCGGGGTAATTTACGGGCATCGAACTTTTCCATGCCCAGCATTATTTCACAATCGACTATTTAATTGCCGGGTTAATAAAGAAAAATCTCCTGGTCTTGGCCGGCTGCAATGCAGCAGAATATCTCCGCATCAACGGCGAATTGCGGATAACCGAATGAATCGGTACCGCCGCAGATTTACCGCGCCTTGCGCTGCCGCCAGGTGCGGATCAGCCAGAAACGCCAGGCAGCCTTGGTCACCGCATAGCCGGCGATCGCGAGCAGGGCGGCGAGCAGCACGAGGCCGATGCCGAGCGGCTTGCCGACGCCGATCATCCAGGTCAGCATCGCCTCCATCCAGTCGATGGCGTGCGCCAAGTCGAAGTCTGGCGGTTCGCTGAAACCGGCGCTGTCGCCGGTCGCCAGGCGGCCGATCTGGTACGCGACCAGATACAGCGGGACAATGGTGAACGGGTTGGTGTACAGGGTGACGAACATCGCCAGCGGCAGATTGACACGGAAAATCAGCGCGCAGATCGCCGCGCCGAGCATCTGGAACGGACCGGGAATCAGTCCGCAGAACATCCCCGCCGCCACCGCGCCGGCCGCCGAATGGCGGTTGAGGTGCCACAGCCGCGGATGCAGCAGCGAATTGCGGAACGGCCGCAGCCAGCGGTTCCCGTGCACCGCCTCGTGGTTGGGCAGGTATCTTTTCAGGTGCTTGCGCATGGTGTCGCCTCTATTATTGCAGGATGCGCCTGAATATTCTCGCCTTCGCCGCCGGCATCATCGTTCTCCAGATGCAGCCGGAACTGCCGCCGGCCGGGCTCTGGGCGCTCGCCGGCGGGGTGCTGGCGCTGCCGGCGATGCGCAGGAAGCGCGCCTGGCCCGGCCTTCTGCTCGGGGTCCTGGCCTGTCTCGCTCTCGGTCTTGCGTGGGCGGCCTGGCGGGCCGACAGCCGGCTGGCCGACGCGCTGGGCGCCGCCTGGGAAGGGCGCGATGTCGAGGTGATCGGCGTCATCGCGACACTGCCGCAGGATTTCAGCCAGGGCAGCCGTTTCGAATTTGCCGTTGAAAGACGTTTGACCGCGACAGCCGTCGTTCCTGAAAGGATCATGTTGTCGTGGTACCAGGGCCAGCGCGACGGCGAGGAGTTCGTGCGCCAGCCGGTGCGTCCCGGCGAGCGCTGGCAGATGACGGTGCGCCTCAAGCGCCCGCACGGCAATGCCAATCCCAACGGTTTCGACTACGAGGCCTGGCTGCTCGAACGCGATATCCGGGCGACCGGTTACGTGCGCCAGGCTCCGCCGCAGCACCTGGCTGACATGGTCTGGCAGCCGGAGTACGTTGTCGAACGGCTGCGCCACGGCGTGCGCGCCTCGTTCGCCGCCATGCTGCCGGGCGACCGCTATCCGTGGGCCGGTATCCTCGTCGCGCTGGTCATCGGCGACCAGCGGGCGATCCAGGGCGAGCTGTGGAGCACCTTCAACCGCACCGGAACGACCCACCTGATGTCGATCAGCGGCCTGCACGTGACGATGGTGGCGGCGCTTTTCGGTCTGCTCGCCGGTTGGGTCTGGCGGCGGGTGCCGGCGCTGGCGTTGCGTCTGCCGGCGCAGCGCGCGGCACTGCTCGCTGGCTGCCTGGCGGCGTTCCTCTACGTTCTGCTTGCCGGCTTCGCGGTTCCGGCGCAGCGCACGCTCTACATGCTGCTGGTCGCCGCGTTGGCGATGGGATCGGGACGGGTCATCGCGCCCAGCCGCACGCTCTGCCTGGCGCTGCTGGTGGTGCTGCTGATCGACCCGTGGGCGGTGTTGGCGGCGGGTTTCTGGCTGTCGTTCGGGGCGGTCGGGGCGCTGCTCTATGTCGGCGCGGCGGTGGTCGGCGGGGCCACCGGCTGGCGCGGGCGCATCCGGGCCTGGGGTGTCGTCCAGTGGGCGGCGACGCTCGCCTCGCTGCCGATTCTGCTGCTCGTCTTCCAGCAGTTCTCGCTGGTCTCGCCGCTGGCCAATGCGCTGGCCATCCCGGTCGTCAGCTTCATCGTCACGCCGCTGGCGCTGCTTGCCACGGTCATCCCGTGGTGGCCGATCGCGGCGCTGGCGCATGCCATCCTCGGCTGGCTGATGGTCTTTCTCGAATGGTGCGCGGCGTGGCCGGTCTGGCAGGCGCCGGCGCCGCCGCTGTGGGCTGCGCTCGTCGCAGGCCTCGGCGTCGCCATCTGCCTGCTGCCGCGCGGCATGCCGGGGCGTCTGCTCGGCGCGGTGCTGCTGCTGCCGGCGATCTTCTGGCCGGTCGCCCGGCCGGCCGAAGGCGAGGCCTGGGTGACGGTGCTCGACGTCGGGCAGGGGCTGGCAGCCATCGTGCGTACCCGCGAGCACACCCTGATCTACGATCCGGGACCGCTCTACAGCGCCGAATCCGATGCCGGGCAACGGGTGGTCGTGCCCTATCTGCGCTCGCTGGGCATCGACACGGTGGACATTCTGATGGTGACCCATCTCGACAGCGATCACGCCGGCGGGACGGGCTCGGTCAAGTCGGCGCTTGCCGTCGCCGAGGTGGTTTCATCACTTGGCGACGCGGGCACCGAGCCTTGTCGCAACGGGCAGAACTGGTCGTGGAACGGCGTGCGACTGACCGTGCTGCATCCCGAAAGGCAGGACTACACCGAGAAGCGCAAGAGCAACAACCTGTCGTGCGTGCTGCGGATCGATGCCGGCGGCCGGCGCCTGCTGCTGACTTCCGACATCGAGGCGCGCGACGAGGCGGCATTGCTGCAGCGCGATGCGGCCGCGCTGAAGGCGGACGTGCTGCTGGTGCCGCATCATGGCAGCCGGACCTCGTCGACGCCCGAGTTCATCGCCGCCGTTGGGGCATCCGACGTGATGATCCCGGTCGGCTACCGCAATCGATTCGGGCATCCCAAGGCCGATGTGGTCGCCCGCTACGAGGCGACCGGCAGCCGCCTGTGGCGGACCGACCGCGACGGCGCGCTGCGCGTGGCGCTGGGCGGACAGGGCGTCACCCTGAACGCCTGGCGCAACGAGCGTCGCCGCTACTGGCATGGCCGGTGATACATTTGGGGCAAAGGAGGAAACATGCAACTCACACAACCAAGCGCGCACTGCGTCAGTCGCCCCATGCTTGACGGCATGGCCAAGGCCGAGTCGGGGCTGTGGAGGAATCCGCGCGTTGCGATTCGCATCCGGCGGCTGTTCCCAAGGCGCTGCCGGCTGGCTGACCACCTTTGCCGCGTATGAGATTCCGCCATATCCTGCCCCTTCTCGTTTGCTGCATGATGAGCCTCTCGACCCTGGCCGCGCCGGTCGGCAGCAGGTTCTTCAACAATCGCGACGGACTGCGCCTGCATTACCTTGAAGCCGGCCGCGGCCAGAAGACCATTGTGCTCATTCCCGGTTGGCTGATGCCGGCCGCGGTGTTCCGTCTGCAGCTCGAAGCACTGGGCGAGCAGTTCCGCGTTCTGGCATTCGATCCCCGCTCGCAGGGACAATCGGAGATCTCGAACGAAGCTCACGATCCCGCGCGACGCATGGCCGACATGGAAGATTTCCTGCGCGCCGCCGGCGTTGGTGATTACATTCTGGCTGGCTGGTCGCTGGGCGTAATGGAGTCGCTGGATTTCATCGAGCGTAAGCCGCAGGGCGGGCTGCGCGGCTTGATCCTGATCGACAATTCGATCGGCGAGGGGACTCCGCCCAAGACGGCGGCCCGCAGATCGAAGCGCAGCAGCGCCAACCCCAGGGAACGCGAGCAATATCTGCGTGATTTCAGCCGCGGCATTTTCCGGACACCGCCGCCCCACGATATCGCTGAGGCCGTATTGCAGTCAGCGCTGCAGGTGCCCGTGCGAGCGGCCAATCAACTGATTGCCCAGCCCTATCCGCGTACCTACTGGCGGGATATCGTGGCAAGGCAGCAGGTTCCGGTGCTCTACGTGATCCGCCCCCGCTTCCGCGAACAGGGTGAAGCCCTGCTTGCCCGCAAGGGCGAGCAACTGACAGAAGTCGAGATTTTCGAGGATGCCGGCCACGCCCTGTTCGTGGACGCGGCGCCGCGCTTCAATGCGCTGACTGCCGACTTTGCCCGCCGTGCTTTCAGTTTGCCGGCGGACGCCGCACGACCTGCATCGAACGGGCATCAGCCGTCTTCAGGTAACTGAAGGCAAATGGCAAGTCGCCCGGTGATTTCTCGGCCCGGTAGGCTGCCGCCAGCGTCGGCTGGGTGGTCTTCGTGAACAACGGATGCGCCTGGCTGAACTTCCCATACAGGCGCACCGGCCCGATCTTGCTCAACTCCTTGTAATCGAGCCCGGTTTCGTCCTGGACGACGATAGGCGCAGCGGCCACCAGCGCGTCGCGAAGTACCGTGAAATTGCCTTGCTGCAGCAAGTGCGAAGCGGCCTTGAGCAGGACCGGTTGCGCCGCCATGCGCTTGATCCAGGCAGTGTGCGCTTCGCCCGCTTTCAGGGCGCCATCCGAAAGATCCAGACTCACATAGTCCAGCGTTGCCTTGCGCCCGGCCTTCTGCAGGGACAGGCGAACCGAGCGGGACTTGGTTTCCGTGCTCGCCGCTTCCCATTCTCCCTTGTCGGCATTGAAGCTCAACGGCACCACGTCAGTGACTTCGTACCCGAGGCGCGCAGCAAATGCCATCAGGATGGTTGTCGTACCGACGCCGCTGGCGCGGTCGCGCTGATCGTCATTCAGATCCACGGTCCGGAAATATCCGAGCTTGCCGAATTTTTCCCAGGCGCCGCCGAATTTTCGTTCGAACTCCGCCCGCTGCACGGCGCTCATGTTTTCAGGACGCGCCGGCTGGCCAGCAAACTGGATCGCTACCAGCACGTAGCGTTCGGCATCGGGATAGACGCGGGCAACCGTCACGAAGTCGGGGCCGGAAAAGGGGTAAAACACCGTGCCGCCACCCGGATAGGCCACTTCGCGCTTGCTCCAGGCCGCCAGCGGCTCGCCGACCTGCCTGTCGTAACCTGCCCAGGCCTGGGCTGCGCGTTGCTGGAAGGCCTTGTGCGCGGAATCCGTGGCGGGCGCGTCCAGCCCGGCAAAGCCGAGCGCCGCTTGCTGCGCGCTCATTTCGGCAGCAGACGTCGGCCCCAGACAGGAGGCGAGTGACAGCGAGCAAAGCAGCAGCGTGCGACTCAGGGTGTGCAACATGATGCGATTCCCGGAAAATGTTTCAGGCGAAGCGACGCATGCCTACACGCGCCAGAAAGAACAGCCCGACCAGCGCCAGCGCGATGCCGACTTCATGCGGACTCTGCGCTGCACCGAGGATCAGCACCACCGTCGACACCCCAACGAACAACGGGGCAAAGACGTAGCGTACCAACATCAGCGGCCGGCCTTCAAGATCGCAGCTGCGCCGGTACAAACCCAGCACGCAGAGGATCGGGAACAGGCCCAGCAGGAAGCCCATGACGGTAAGAATCTGCACGAACGAGCCGGTCAGCACCATCAGGATTGACAACCCGGCCTGCAGCCAGACCAGCCGTGGCGTCACTACCGCCGGCATGCCGTCGTCGCTGTGCTCCTTGCCGAACCATTCAAGCATGGTCGCCAGAACGCGCGGCCCGAGAAAGGCCGACACCCCCAGCGAAGACAGCAGGGCGAAGGCCACCAGTCCGGAAAACACCGCCGAAGCCTGGGCGCCAAAGAGGTGCTTGACCAGCACCGCGATCACCGGGCCGACGCCATCGAGTTCCTGCGCCGGCAGGTGGGTCAGCAGTACGGCATTGATCGCCACGTACAGCAGCATGATGATGGTCGTGCCCACCATCATGGCACGACGCACATTGCGCGTCGGGTCGTGGATTTCACCGGCGACATAGATCGCAGCGTTCCAACCGCTGTAAGCGAACATGACCAGCATCATGGCCAGGCCCCAGGGGGCGCCGAAGGCCGTCGCCTGGCTGACCTGCGCGGACTCGGCGGGCTGGATCGCGACGGCCGGTGCCGCAAGGAAGATGCCGTAGAGGGTCAGCCCGGCCAGCAGGGAGAACTTGGTCGCCGCCAGCAAGGTCTGGATGCGCAAGGCCATCGGTCCGAGCAGGCCATGCAGCCCGGTCACCAGCAGCAGAGCCCCACAGGCCACGACCTGCGGACGCAGACTCGCACCTGGCAAGGCCTCGCCGAGATAGGCCGCCAGGGCCAGCGAGGAAGCTGCATTTCCCGCAGCAAACGCCACCACGAAAGAAGTCCAGCCGGCGATTTCGCCGAGGGTCGGCGAGAAGAGTTCACGCAGGATTGTGGCTTCGCCACCATTGCGCGGCATCGTGCGCGCCAGTTCGCCGTAGCACCAGGCGCCGATCCAGGCGAGGATGCCGCCGGCTACCCAGATCCCCAGTACCGCCCACGGTGCCTTGAGCAGCGACAACATGATCCCGGTGGTGGTGAGGATGCCCGTGCCAAGCATGCTGGCGACGATCAGGAAGGTGGCCGAGAAGGTATTCAGGTGTTTGCGCATGAACAGTGACCCAAGTTCGCCATGTCGCGTGTGCCCATGGCGGGTAAGACCAGAAGAAATCCGTGTGCAACATTAGCACGCGCGAGCGCCCGAGGTGCTTGATCGACAACTATTCGGGCGGTATTTCACCTGCGCTGTCGCGTTTTGACACGGACATGCCACGCATCGTCAGCACGCCGCTGATTTCGCGCGTAAAAGGACACGGGAAAGCAGCGTCACGACGTTGCCGCCATCGGCTCCAGCGGTGATACATTCGGGTTTCAGGAGGTAGAAGATGCAATTCAAACAACATGACGTGCAATGCGTCAGCCCATCGGGGCTGCACCGCATGGCGTATACCGAATGGGGGGTCCGCGACAATCCCCGGGTTCTCATCTGCGTCCACGGACTGACGCGCAACGGGAGGGATTTCGATGCACTGGCGCAGGCACTGGCAGCGGACTACCGGGTGATCTGCCCCGATGTCGTCGGCCGCGGCCAGAGCAGCCGGCTACGCGACCCATCCGCTTACGGGATTGCGCAATACGTCGTCGACATGGTGACGCTGATCGCCCGGCTCGATGTCGGCAGTGTGCATTGGCTTGGCACCTCGATGGGCGGACTGATCGGCATGGCGCTGGCCAGCCAGGATGGCACGCCGATCCACAGGCTGATCCTCAACGATGTCGGACCGGTCATCACCACCGAGTCGCTGGAGCGGATTGCCACCTATGTTGGCACTGACCCGACCTGGGCGACCTTCGACGAGGCGCTCGCCTACGTCAAGGTCATCAGCGCGCCGTTCGGCCAGCTCGACGAGGTGCAGTGGCGGCATCTGACCGAGTACAGCATCGGCCAGCGTTCGGACGGGCGCTGGGGTTTCCTCTACGATCCGCTGATCGCGGCGCCGTTCAAGGCCGCCTTTTCCGGTGAGCCGATCGACCTGTGGCCGGTCTACGAACGCATTCATTGTCCGACGCTGGTCCTGCGCGGTGCCGAATCCGACCTGCTGACGCGCGAAGTTTGGCAACAGATGGGTGAGCGCGGTCCACGGGCAAGATTGGCCGAAATCCCCGGTGTCGGGCATGCGCCGATGTTCCTCAGAGACGACCAGATCGCGATTGTCCGGGACTTCCTGTTGGCGCCGTGAGGCATCTGGTCGTTGCCGGTTGTCGGCTCGAATACGTCGAGCATCCGGCGCACAGGGCGGGTTTGCCGGCCATCCTGATGCTGCACGAAGGACTCGGCTGCGTCGCCATGTGGCGGCACTTTCTGCAGCGCGTCGCGGCAGTGACCGGTTGCCGCGTGATCGCCTGGTCGCGCCCCGGTTACGGCCACTCGCAGCCCGCCAGCGAGCCGCGCACACCACGCTACATGCACCGCGAGGCGCTCGAAGGCCTGCCGGCGTTAATTGCCGAACTCCGAATCGAGCGTCCGATCCTGTTCGGACACAGCGACGGCGCCAGCATCGCGCTGATCTTCGCCGGCGCCTTTCCCGATGTGCCGCTGGGCGTGATCGTCATGGCCCCGCACGAGTTCGTCGAGGACAAGACGCTGGCCGGCATTCTGGCCGCTCGCGATGCGTGGACCGCAACCGACCTGCCAAGCAAGCTTGCGCGCCATCATGCCGATGCACCACGCGTCTTCGGCGAGTGGAACGACTGCTGGCTGGCGCCGGGTTTCCGCGAGTGGAACATCGAGGAATACCTGCCGCTGATCCGTTGCCCGATTCTGGCAATCCAGGGCGAGGACGACGAGTACGCGACGATGCGCCAGATCGACGTCATTGCCGAACAGGTGCCGGACACCATGTTGCTGAAGCTCGACAAGTGCGGCCATTCACCGCACCGTGACCAGCCAGTGTTGGTCCTCTGGGCGGTCGACCTGTTCGTCAGGCGGATCACCGGCCAGTCGGCGGCTTGGCCGGGGGGCAGGGGAAATGCATCGGCCAGTGGCCGCCGGCGGAGAATTGCCGGCAAAGCAGCCATCGAGAATTGACTTTACGCTCGACGTTCATCCACAATCGTCGCGTGAATACAAAAGTGATGAAGGCGACTGTCCTCCACGCCGAAGCCGCGTACACCGGATTTTTCGAGCTGCGAAGGCTGACGCTGGAGCATGAACGTTTTGCCGGCGGCATGACCAATCCGTTGGTTCGTGAAGTGCTGCATCGTAGCGATGTCGCGGCGGCTCTGCTCTACGATACAGCTCTGGATAAAGTGGTTATGGTTGAGCAATATCGCGCGGGCGCGCACGTTGCCGGTGTCAATCCGTGGCTAATCGACATAGTGGCCGGTCGCATCGAATCCGGACAGACGCCTCTTGAAGCGGTACGGCGAGAGATCATCGAAGAATCCGGACTTGCGCCAGTATCGCTGGATCTCATTGGCGTTTACCTCACGGCACCTCATCTATCCAGCGAAAAAGTGCACTTGTATTGCGCCACCGTGAACTCCCTGTTGGCATCGGGTTCTCATGGTGTGGCACATGAAGATGAAGATATACGCCCTCTCGTGCTGAGTCGAGCGGAAGCGCTATGTTTGCCACAAATAGAATCCCTGTCGCTCTGGGCGGGTCTAGCCATTTCCTGGCTCAGAGACAAGTCCGGCGGTCTGCAGGTTGACCGAACCGGCGTGGGCGATGGAACACAGACATAGAGATTGATCGTAGGGAATGGCCGCTGAGCTGAATGCCGGTTATCTGCTGTGGGGCGACTTGACCCGCCGGCCCCCGGTCGTCGAGTAACAATACCGGAACTGCGGCTGTCATTTACATGGCATCATGCAGGTGGCAGACTGTGCGTTGAGGAAGATAGGTGCCACCCAACAGATTTCGTTCCGTTCTGGTCGCTCTCTTGATCGCGTGGGTGAGCATGGTCGCCTATGCGCTGTCTGGCCTGATGTCCGAGAAGGTCTCCAGCGAAGACCGTCATTTCGCGGAAGATATCGATTCCATTGTCGGCGAACTAAAAAACAAACTGGACACCAACGAGGCCGTTCTTGCCGGATTTGCCGCTTTTTTGCAAGCAGTGGATCGAAGTGATGTTGAGGCGACCGCGAGGTATGCCTCATTGGCCATTGCCGCCTACCCTCATATTTACATGATGGAGGTTGCCAGAAAGGTGCCCCTTGCCGAACAAGATCACCTTGAAAATACCTTGCGAAAGGAATGGCGTCCCGATTTCGCACTAAAGGACTTTCGTTCAATTACGCATCGGCCCGCGGTTGATGCGCCGAAACGTGCTTTTACATGGCCCATCTTGTTCATGTATCCCGCATTGCCGGAGGCGGCGGAAATTCATGGTGTACGCCTGGAGACAGTCGATTATCTTGGGCTTTCCCTGGCATCCGCGGAAGGCAAAGCCAAGCCTGTCGCTTCCCCCGTATTCAATCTGTATGAGGGCGGCAACGCCTATATCCTGCTTCAAGAAGCCATTCGTAACCCCGTGCGTGCGTCAGGGACAGACTTGAACTTTTTCGGCAATACGATGGCCGCCATGTTGCTCATCAAAGGGCAATCATTGGTTCCCAGCAGGCTGGATTCCGCTGGCCACAAATACATCCATGTTTCTGCATGGATGGATTCCGCGGCAGGTTTGGGTGATCCCCTCTTTGACCACCAAGCCCACGAAGCGTCCCTGCTGGACAAGCTGCTTCTCCCAAGTTTCGAGCGTCGCTTGACTGTCAATAATGCCTCTCAACCCATCGCCTTGCAATTTGAACGGCAGTTGCTGTGGCGCGATCTTTTGACCGAGAACGTTCCGGCAAAGGCGTTACTGTTGCTCCTGGCATTTTTTGTTGTCCCTTGGCTCATCGTGCGCCATTACAGAACCCTTAACAGCTTGGCACTCGAGCACGAACGAGTCGCCTATCTGGCGACGCATGATCAACTCACTGACTTGCCGAACCGCTTTTTGTTGGCAGATCGCTTCACGCAGGCCTTTCATAACTGGGAAAGAAACGCTGGCGCATTCGCCATTCTCATCTTGGACCTTGACCATTTCAAGGAGATCAACGATACCTGCGGGCATGAAGTCGGTGATCAAGTGTTGGTAGCTGCGGCAAGAAGAATGACAGCAGAGCTTCGTTCATGCGATACGGTTGCCAGATACGGGGGCGATGAGTTTGCTGTCCTGCTCGTCACCGATGCAAGCATTGAAAAAGTCAGCAAGGTGGGCGAGAAACTGCTCGAAGCCATGTCCGACCCTGTCGCGACGTCTGCGGGACAAATGAACGTCTCGTGCAGTATCGGGATTGCTGTTTGTCCAACTCACGGGAAGACGCTTGACGAGTTGAAGAGGGCTGCCGACAAGGCCATGTACAGAGCCAAGAGTGACGGACGAAATCGTGTGTCGGTTTATGCGATTGAGGGCAGTTGAACCTAAAAACCGCAGTTACCCTATTCCGAATCGGCGTGGACGGCAAAGGCTGCTGGCGCGACAACGTGTTTGCCGAGCGGCTTTGGAAGAGCGTCATCCAGGCTCGTTCATGCGGTTGAGCGGATCCTGGCGGTAGTAGCTGCGCAGCAGCGCGTAGAGGGCGGGGTATTCGCGGTCGACGAGATCGGGACGCTCGAAGAAGTTTTCCGATAGGACAGCAAAGAATTCGGCGGGATCGTCGCTGGCGTAGGGGTCGATGACGGTTTCCTCGCCACTGTCGACGCGTCCACGGAAATCCTCGAAGGCCGGCATGAAGACATCGTCCCAGGCGGCCGGAGTCAGCCCCGAATGCAGCGCCGGAACGCCGTCGGCCTCGCCGTTGAGCATGTCCAGCTTGTGGGCGAACTCGTGGATGACGACGTTGTAGCCGGCCCCGGCCATCTGCGCATCGTGCCAGGAAACCAGCAGCGGCCCGCCTTCCCAGGCTTCGCCGGAGAGCACGTCGTCGAATTCATGAACGATGCCGCTCTCGTCCTCGATGCGGCGCGGCACGACGAATTCGTCCGGATAAACGACGATGCCGACCCAGCCGCGGTAGGCGGCGAGGCCGAGTTCGAGGATCGGCAGGCAACCCTGGGCGGCAATCGAGATGCAGATCTCGTCGCTCAGTTCGAGGCCGGCGGCGGCGCTGAACTGCTTTTCGGCGAGGAAGCCTTCGGCCAGCGATTTCAGGCGTTCTTGCTCGTCGACCGCGAGCGCCGCGAGGAAGGGCAAGGGGGCAATGGTTGTCGCCCAAAGTTGATCGGGGATCGTGCACCCCTTGTCGCGCCGGAACCAGTCGCGCAGGCCCATCACTTCTTCATCGTCAGCCAGATGCCGGCAAAGATCAGGGCGATGCCGAGGTAGTGATACCAGAGCGGTATTTCGCCGAGGAGGAGCGCCGAAAGCAGTGTGCCGAAAACCGGCATCAGGTGGATGAACAGGCTGGCCTTGCTGGCGCCAATCTCGGCGACGCCGCGGTTGTAAAAAATGTAGCCAAGGAAGCTGGGAAAGATGCCGACATAGGCAAGCGAGGCCAGCGAACCGATGTAGACATTGATCTGCCGGCCTTGCGCCATCTCCCAGAGCCAGGCGGGAAGCAGGGCGGCGAGGCCGACGGCGGTCATTGCAGCGAGCATCAGCATCGGGTGCACGCCGGCCGGCCGCCACGCGAGACCGACGGTATAGATGGCCCAGACCAGCACGGCGAGCAGCATCCAGGCATCACCGACGTTCAGGTTGAGGTGGGCGAGCACGTTGACGTCGCCACGGGCGACGATGGTCAGCGCGCCACAGAGCGAGGTGAAAACGCCGATGGCCTGCTGGCGGCCAAGGTGCTTGCCGAGGAAGCCCCAGGAGATGGCGATGGTGACGATGGGAATGAAGGAGTTGAGCAGCACCGCATTGGTTGCCGAGGTGTATTGCAGCGCGATGTAGGCGAAGGTGTTGTAGCCGCCGACGCCGATCAGGCCGAGCAGCAGCACCGGCTTCCAGCCGGCTCGCAGCAGCGGCCATTGGGCGCGCAGGTGGGGCAGGGCCAGCGGCAGCACCAGCGCGAAGGCGATGGCCCAGCGCCAGAAGGCCAGCGCCAGTGGCGGCACATCGGCGCGAATGCCGCGCCCGAGGACCATGTTGCCCGACCAGAAGAGGGCGGTCAGTGTCAGCAGGAGATAGGGGTTGGCGCGGAAAGGCGGTTGTTGGGCGGGCATCGGGCGAATTATGCCTCAGCGGCGGCAGGGCGCTGACGGGTATAATCTCAAGATGGTCTCTCTTCTCCATTCGGTAGCTGCGCAGCGCGATTTCGACCGCTTCTTCGCCACCCTTGCCGAAGGTCTCGACCCTGACGATGCCGCGGCGCTGCGCGAGGCTGTCGCTTTTGCCTGGGAGGTCTATGGCAAGGCCACGCTGGGCAGCGGCGAGGGCACCTGGTCGCACGCGCTGGGCATGGCGGTGATCATTGCCGGTCTTCGCCTCGATGTCGATTCGCGCATGGCGGCAGTCCTGTTTGCCATCCCTTTCCATGATCATCACGGGATTGCACGCATCGAGCAGCGCTTTGGCAAGGCGGCCGCGGACCTGGTCAACGGCATTTCGCGGCTGAACCGGCTGCGGCCGATCACCAAGAGCTTTGCAGCGGCGAACATGGCGGCCGGAGAAGTCAATCCTGGCGAGACGAGGGCGCAGGTCGAGGTGCTGCGCAAGATGCTGCTGGCCATGGTCGAGGACATCCGCGTCGTGCTGTTGCGTCTTGCCAGTCGCACCCAGACCCTGCGCTTCTATGCCGCGCATCCGGCCGATTTGCGCGTTCAAGTCGCACGCGAAACGCTGGAACTCTACTCGCCACTGGCCAACCGGCTCGGCGTCTGGGAACTGAAGTGGGAACTCGAAGACATGTCGTTCCGCTTCCTGCATCCGGACACCTACAAGAAGATCGCCGGGATGCTGGACGAGAAGCGCAGGGAGCGTGAACAGTTCATCGCAACCGCCGTGGTGACGGTCAGCGCCGAACTGGAGGCGGCTGGCGTGCACGATGCGGAAGTCTACGGGCGGCCCAAGCACATCTACAGCATCTGGAACAAGATGCGCCTGAAGGGCGTCGAGTTCTCGGAGGTGTATGACATCCGCGCCCTGCGCATCATCGTCGACGACCTCAAGGACTGCTACACCGCGCTCGGCATCGTGCACAATTTGTGGTCGCCGATTCCGAAGGAATTCGACGATTACATTTCCAATCCCAAAGGCAATTTCTATCGGTCGCTGCATACGGCTGTGCACTGTCCCGATGGCCGCAGCCTGGAGATTCAGATTCGCACCCGGGAAATGCACAAGCATGCCGAACTTGGCGTCGCCGCGCACTGGCGCTACAAGGAAGGCAGCAGGCGCAGTCCCGAGGATGACTACGACGAGAAGATCGCCTGGTTGCGCCAGTTGCTGACTTGGAAGGAGGAAGTCGCCGACAGTTCCGACTGGGTCAACCACTACAAGAAGGCGGCGCTCGACGAGACGCTCTACGTCATTACCCCGCAGGGCAAGGTCGTCGACTTGCCAAAGGGGGCGACGCCGGTCGATTTCGCCTACCGCGTGCATAGTGATCTCGGCCACCGTTGTCGGGGTGCCAAGGTGGATGGTCAACTGGTGCCGCTCAATACGCCGCTCGAAACCGGGCAGCGTGTCGAGATCATGACCGCCAAGCATGGCGGGCCTTCCCGCGACTGGCTGAACCCGTTGCTCGGCTACATTCACACGAAGAGCGCGCGAGTCAAGGTGCGGGCGTGGTTTTCCAACCTGGCGCTTGAGGAAACCGTGGCCGAAGGCCGCGCGCTGGTGGTCAAGGAGTTGCAGCGTGCCGGACAGACGGGCGCCAATATCGACGAGCTTGCCCACAAGCTTGGCTTCTCGCGCGCTGACGACCTCTACATCGCGGCGGCGCGCGGCGAGCTTAATCAGCGGCAGTTGCAGTCGGTGGCGCGTGGCGAAAACCCGCTGGCCGAGACGCTGCTGCCTGACGAAGTGCTGGCCAAGCCGAGCCGACCGTCCAAAGGCAATCAGGGCATCCTCATCGTCGGCGTTGACAAGCTCCTGACGCAGCTCGCCCGCTGCTGCAAACCGGCGCCGCCGGATTCAATTCAGGGCTTCGTCACGCGTGGCAAGGGGGTTTCCATCCATCGCATGGATTGTCCCAACTTTGCCAACCTGCTGGTGCAGCATCCGGAACGCGTCATCGAGACCGGCTGGGGCGGCCAGACGACGGGCGTCTTCGCCACCGACATCGTGGTCGATGCGCACGACCGCCAAGGGTTGCTGCGCGACATTTCGGAAATCTTCACCCGCGAGAAGCTCAATGTCGTCGGCGTCAATACCCAGTCAAAGCAGGGCAAGGCGCACATGGGCTTCACCGTCGAGATCACCAACCTGCCCCAACTCCAGCGGACGCTGCTGCTGATTCACGAGGTTGAAGGCGTGGTTAGCGTGCGGCGAGCCTGAAACACAAGGAGCGTCCATGAAAGGCAACTTTGCCGCCATCGCCCTGACCGTCATCGGCGCGCTGGCCCTTGCAGTCAATCTCGATCTGCTTGAACTCGACATCGTCGCCCTGTTGCGCAAATGGTGGCCGCTTGCCTTGATCGCGATCGGTCTCGCCTTGTTCTTCACGCCTGACGACGGTGGACGGAAAGGCCCCGGCTCGTAAGCTTCCGCTGGCGGCCCGATGGCATCGTTCTTGTGCTCTGCGGGAGGTCGACCGCAACCGACAGATACTCGGGCCTCAAGCCAGCTTGAGCTGGCGCTTCGGGTCACCCATGCGGCTTACGAAGGGTCCGGGACAAAGCTGTCCGTGGGGAAAGGATTCGGCATCGGGCGGCGGCGCGCGGTTGGAATGATTCCCTGAGCCCGCAGATTGTCAAACGAATCGTAATAGATCGTGATGAGCTCGTCCGGCCGCTCGCTCGCCTTGCGGAACTCGACCTGCTGGGCGGGGGCGTAGAGACGTTCCCCATGCCCGGTGCCCAGTTTTTCATCTGCGGCGGCACCGCGCTTCGCTTCTGCCTTGCGGGCAGAGGCGGGCGCCGCGGGCGCTGAATCGGTGCGCGATTCGCCGAGGGCGTTCTCGTGGCTTGAGATGACCGGTTCGCGGTATTCGCGGAAAGCGGCGATCCCGATCACACCGACATTTGCCGGCCGGTTCGTTCGTCCCGCATAGGAGTCGGGCAGGGCGGTGAAGTAGAAGGCTGCGACATCCTGGCTGGATTTCCGCCAGCCGGCAATCTCGGTAGTGCCGAGCGGTGAAAGGACGTATCCGCGCTGGTTGGCGGCAGCCGTCTCGCCGGACACGACATTGACCCCGTCCACGGAGACCACGGTCAGCAGCCGGTCGCCGGTGCGATTCTTCAGTTCAAGCGCATAGCGGTCGCCGGGCTTGCCCGCGACATAGAGCTTGCCGGCGTGGCGGTATGTCGGGAGGCGCTCGCCCGTGTTCCGGTTGATGACGGAAATGTCGGCGACCAGCGCGGCTTCGGCCGCTGGTGCGGCGCAGAAACAGAACGCGGCGGCGGAAATGGCGAGGATAGACTTCATTGCTTGCTCCTGGTTGGTTGGCTTCACCCTATCAAACGACGGGTTCGCGGCAACGGGGTTACGGCGCAAGCAATTTTTTAAGTTTGTCAGGTACGGGGTATTCCGGGTAGGCCTTGCGGAATGCTTCCAACTCATCACGGGCGGCTGCTTTCTCGCCGGTTTGAGCAAGACGATCGATAGCGGCCAGCCACTCCGGCGGGCGTCTGGCGGCGGCTATCCCGTTTGCAGCTGGCGCTTCCGCTGACAGCGATAGCACGCGTGGCGCAGATCCCGCTTTCGCTGTCTCCGGCGACGGCACGCCGACCGTTGCCGCGGATTCCGCAGCATCCTGTTCGCTCCGGCCGGGAACGGGCAATGCGGCGGAGGTCGCCTCGGCCTTGCGAGCAGCTCCCGGTGACGGTACAGCCGAGTCGGGGGGCGCTGCAGGCCGGGCTTTGGCCGCGGTTGGCTGCGGCGCTGCAAGCGATCTGTCCGCCGCTGATTCGGCCACGACCGGGGAGGTCTTGCGCGAACCGGTGTTTGGCGCCGGTTGCGGCTTCGCTCTTTCCGTCACGGACGGGATGTCCGGCGGATTCCGCTCCAGGGTAAGCGCCAGCATGACTACCAGCACCACCGAGAAAGCGAGTTGCAGCGGCAGCGCAAACCGCAACCACCAGGGCCTGGGCTTCCGGGAAGGGGCAACACTTTCTCTGGCGGCGATCAGGATGGCGCGGTCAAGCGCAGCGGGTGGCTCGTTCGCGGAGCCTTCCTGATACAGCTTGTGGATGTCGTCATTTTCGGCGTTCGTCATGGTCGGCACTCCTTCAGTTGCGTCCGCAACCGTGTCATCGCATAGCGTAGGCGGCTCTTGGCTGTTTCGTGGCCTACGTCCATCAGCGAGGCGATTTCGTCAATCGTCAGGCCCCCCTCTTCGTGCAGGAGAAAGGTTTCCCGTTGCACGTCCGGCAGGGATTCCACGGCGCCAACGACGATCCGTACCAGGTCTTTTCTTTCCACAATCCGCTCCGGCTGCAACTCAACCGGCGCCGCCATCGTGTCGAAGTGGTCAGTCTCGCAATCCTCGGCCCTGGGCAGTTCGCTTACGGGCTGGCGGCGCTCCGACCGCCAGTGGTCGATAAGCCGGTTGCGGGCAATGCGAAACAGCCACGTGGAAAACTTCGCCGTCACGGCATAGTGGCGGCGGAAACTCACCACCCGCAACCAGACATCCTGAAACAACTCGTCGGCAACGCCGGCGCGCTCGCACTGGCGAAGCAGAAACCGATAGACCTGGCGCCGCCAGCGACCATACAGGACCTCGAAGGCTTCCGCATCGCCTTGCCCATAGGCAAGCATCAGCTGTTCGTCGGTCCTGTTGCCGTCATCCATGAAGCGAGGGCTCTTGGCAACTGCCGGGGAACTGGTCGGGATCTGCGGATTCGGCACAGGCAAACCAAGAAAAATGCGGCCGGGTGGCCGCATTCTCTAGACTTTCTGGTGGTCGACCGCGCAGCGGCAAGTGCCTCCGCGGTGCAAGAAGCCGCCACCTTCCGTCCATTTAACCGCCGCCCAGGGTCAGCATGAGCTCAGACTGTGCGTTGTGTGGTTTGGCGCGCGGCGACCTGCGCCGCTGATAGACCCCATCGCCGTTCATGTCCCAGGACTGCTGATTGTCGGCAAGATAGAACTTGAGACCTTCGACGATGACGCGCTTCTTGAGCTTCGGGTCAAGAATCGGGAAAGCCAGTTCGATGCGCCGGAAGAAGTTGCGGAACATCCAGTCGGCGCTCGACAGATAGACGGATTCCTTGCCGCCGTCGAAGAAATAGAACGTCCGGTGGTGCTCGAGGAAGCGGCCGATGATCGAATGGACCTTGATGTTTTCCGAAAGCCCGGGGACCCCTGGGCGCAGCCCGCAGACGCCGCGAATCATCAGCTCGATCTGAACGCCGGCCTGCGAAGCCTGGTACAGCGCGTCGATGGTTTCCGGCTCGAGGAGCGAGTTCATCTTGGCGACGATCATGGCCTTCTTGCCTGCCTTTGCAGCCTCGGCTTCCCTGGCGATGGCCGCCACGATATTGGGCTGGAGGGTAAACGGGGCCATCCAGACATGTTCCAGCGCGCCCGCCTTTCCGAGCCCGGTCAGTTGCTTGAAGACTTCGTTGACGTCCTGGGTGATTTGATCGTTGGCGGTCATCAGGCCGAAGTCCGAGTAGAGCCGTGCCGTGCGCGGGTGATAGTTGCCCGTGCCGAGGTGTGCGTAGCGCTTGAGTTGGCCTTCCTCGCGGCGCACGATCAGCAGTGCCTTGGCATGCACCTTGTAGCCGACGACGCCGTAGACGACGTGGGCGCCGACCTGCTCCAGCTTGGTTGCCCAGCCGATATTGGCTTCCTCGTCGAAGCGCGCCATCAGCTCGACGACGACGGTCACTTCCTTGCCATTCTGTGCGGCGCGGATCAGCGATTGCATCAGCACCGAATCGGTGCCGGTGCGGTAGACGGTCATCTTGATGGCGACGACGGCGGGATCCGTGGATGCCTGGTTGAGCAGTTCGATGACCGGCGCGAACGACTGGAAAGGATGATGCAGCAGGATATCGCCGCGGCGGATGCTCTGGAAGATGTTGGCCCCCTTGCCGACGGCCTTGGGCAGGCCGGGCGTGAAGGGGGGGAATTTCAGATCCGGACGATCCACCCAGTCGGGAACCGCCATCAAGCGAACCAGATTGACCGGGCCATCGACCCGGTAAAGATCGTCACGCCTCAGTCCGAACTGGTCGAGCAGGAACTCGACCATCGATTCGGTGCAACTCTCGGCGACTTCGAGACGGACGGCGTCGCCGAAATGGCGTTGCGGCAGTTCGCCCTGCAACTTGGTGCGCAGGTTGGTGCGCTCTTCCTCGTCAACGAACAGGTTCGAATTACGGGTAACGCGGAACTGATAGCAACCGAGCACCGTCATGCCGGCAAACAGTTCGCCGACGAATTCGTGGAGGATAGACGACATGAAGACGAAGCCGTGCGCGCAGCCGGCGATTTCCCGTGGCACCTGGGTGACTCGCGGCAGGACGCGCGGCGCCTGGACGATGGCGGCATTGGAACTGCGACCGAAGGCATCCCTGCCTTCAAGCTCGACGGCGAAATTGAGACTCTTGTTGAGCACGCGCGGGAAAGGGTGCGAGGGATCGAGACCGACCGGCGTCAGCACCGGCACCATCTCCCGGAAGAAGTATTCCCGGATCCACTCGCGCTGGGCATCGGTCCACTTGGAACGACGCAGAAAACGGATGTCCTGCGTCGCGAGCAGCGGCAGGACCACGTCATTGAGTGTCCGGTACTGCTCGTTGATGAGGACATGCGCTTCTTCACATACCCGACGGAAGGTGTCATGCGCGGTCAGGCCGTCGGTGGTGATTACCGGGGCATGGGCCTTGATCTGTTCCTTGAGACCGGCGACACGGACTTCGAAGAACTCGTCCAGATTACTGGAAACGATGCACAGGAAACGCAAGCGCTCCAGCAGGGGCACCCGGTCGTCCTGCGCCTGGGCGAGAACGCGGCGATTGAAGGCCAGCAGGCCGAGTTCCCGATTCAGGTAATTTTTTGGCGGATAGTCGTTTTTCGCTTGGTGCAGGGTCATTCCGGTCTCCTCGATGGTCGTGGAAGTATATTCTCCGGAACGTCTATTTTGAAGCGCCTGGCGGGCGTTTGAACGTGTTTTTTTGACCTCTGGATGGGGGGGCAGCACGAACCCTCAACCGCATGCATTCCTGTCGCCAACAGGATGCGCGAGGAGCGCCGCGAGCAGCGTGCCGATCTTGGCATCGGTTTCGGCGAATTCGAGCTCGGGGTCGGAGCCGGCAACGATGCCGGCTCCGGCGTGCAACTCGATGTGCCGGCCGGTGATCAGCGCGGAACGCAGGGCCACGTAAAATTCGCCATCGCCGCCCGGATCGAGCGTGCCGAATCCGCCGCTGTACCAACTGCTGCGAGCTTCGCCGTGGCGCGACAGCCAGTCGGCTGCGGCCGCAGCCGGAGAGCCCCCTACCGCCGGCGTCGGATGCAAGGCGCGGACGAGGTCGAAAATCGTGGTATCGGGTTTGGCGATCCCGGTGATCGTGCTGCGCAGATGGCTGATTTCGCCGGCGGCGCGGATACTTACCGGCCCGCGTTGCGGCGACTCGATGCAGAATCCTTCCAGCGCCGCGACGATGGCCTGGCTGACGAGTGCCTGCTCGTGGCGATTCTTCGGGGCATCGAGAGCGAGCGACCCGGACCAGGCTGTTCCGGCCATTGCGTCGGCGATGAGGCGCTGGCCGGCCAGGTTGATCAGTCGCTCGGGCGTGGCGCCAAGAAAAGTGCTGTCGCCGTTCCCGCACGCATAGATCATGGCATCAGGCCGCTGCTCGATCAGTGCGCTCAGCAGGCGACCGGCCGCAATGGGCGCATCGGCATCGCGATGACAGCTCCGGGCGAGGACGATCTTGTCGATCTGTCCGCGGTCGATGTCGCGCAAGGCGGCTCTGACCCGCGCAATCCAGGCGCGGTCGGCCAGCGCATGCTCCCGTGCCGGAAGCAGTCGATAGTCCGCAGGTTGCGCCGGGCTGGCGAGCAATTTCAGCCAACCGGCGACTGCCTGGGGGATCTTTGCCGCCAGCGTGCTGAATGTTGCCTGGCAGAGACCGTCACGCGCCTCCAGAAGGATCGCGGGTAGCGCCAGCAGCGCGTTGGGCAGGGGTGCCTGGTGGCTGTTCTCGTCGAAGGCGAAGCCGCAAAATGCCAGCGCCGGGCCGTTGTGGCGCCAGATGTCGCACAGGCCGGAAAAGGCGATATCGAGCGCGGCGAAACGGTTCATTCCCAAGCTGCTGACCTGCAGGGCGTGGCCAATGCCGAGGCGATAGCTCGCTTCGGCCGGTCGCGCCTGGTACCAGAATGGCGCTGCGGCGGGCAGGGCGGCGAGCCAGTCCGTCGTGCGCCGGCCCAGTTCAATGCTCAGGCTGACCGGCGCCGACGGTGGGGCGCCAGTGGCGAGCGCCTCCAGTTGCGCATGCAGTGCAGGATCGGCGAGGCGGCGGCGCAGGGTGCCGATCATGACTTGGCCTCGCGCGCCAATCGGCGCAATGCCTCGCGTTCGAGTTTTCCGGTCGCGTTGCGTGGCAGGCTGGCCAGATGAACGATCCGCCGTGGGCGGGCGGCGCCCGGCAGGCGGGTTCGGCACCAGTCATCGATACTTTCCGGCGGCGCATTGCCGACGACCAGCGCGACAACGAGGTCGCCCCAGACCGGATCCGGCACGCCGGTGACCGCGACATCGCGGATGCCCGGGCAGCCGGCAAGGCAGGATTCGACCATCAGCGGAGGAACATTGCACCCGCCGCTGATCAGCATGTCGTCGGCGCGGCCGGTTACGGTCAACCGCCCTTTGGCGTCGATTTTGCCGAGGTCGCCGGTGGTCAGCCAGCCGTCGGCAGCGACACCGCCGCCGCCGACGTAGCCGGCCATGATCTGCGGCCCGCGGATGCGGATGCGGCCGTCGGCGGCCAGCGTCAGCTCGTTGGCGCCGAGCGGCCGGCCGACCAGCCCGGCGTGCCACGGACCATCGGCCGCCGTGTGGGTCGCGACCTGGGCGGCCGTTTCGCTCATCCCGTAGCTTGGGTTGAGCGGCCAGCCAGCATCGATTGCGCGGTCAAAGAGGCTCGGCGCCAGCGCCGCTCCACCGACCAGGACGTGGCGCAGACTGACTGGCGGGCGAATTTCGGCGTCGAGCAGGAGCGCCAGCATCGCCGGAACCAGCGACAGGTGAGTCACCCGATGCTGCGCCAGAGAGACAGCCAGCGCCTGGGCATCGAAGCCGTCATGAAGAAGAACGGCGGCGCCGGCGCGGGTACAGCGCCAGAGGATGGAGAGACCGCCAATGTGGTGAAGCGGCAGGCAGTCCAGCCAGAGATCGCCGGGCAGCAGGGGCAGGTGGCGATTCGAGGCGGCGGCTGCCGCATCGAGATTGGCATCGCTGAGCATGACGCCGCGCGGGTCGCCCTCGCTGCCGCTGGTCGTGATGACGAGCGCAACGTGTGGCGGCAGCGGAGAGGCAGGAACGGGCAACTCGTTGCGGTCGACTGGCTGGAATGGCCGATTTCTGGAACTGCAGGCGAAGGCGTATCGGGCCAGGTCAAGGCTGCTCCCTGACACAATCAGTGGGCAAGGGGAGGGCGCGATGATCTCAGCCAAGGCGGCAACCTCGGCAAGCCACTCGCGATAAGTCCACTGTTGCTCTTGCGTTCGCAATGCCGGTGCGTGCGGCCAGCGCGTTGCGGCTTCGGTCAGGTAGCAGGCAAGCGAAGGGATGGACTTCATAAGCCATGAATTGTAGCCTCGCCGGATACCCACCGGCGGCGAGGCAGATCAAGAATTCCGGCATCGCCGATCGCCGCCACTGGCAATCTTGACAACCGGGCGGCCGGTCTACAGACTGCAAAGATGACTGGCTATAGTAACCCTGACTGGCAGGCAGCGGACCGCGACCCCGCGCTCGACGCGTTCGCCGTCCGCGTGGCGAACCCGACGCCATGACTGCGACAACCCCCGCCGCCGCTGTTCTCTCCGACATCATCCGCACGCGCCGCAGCGTCCGTGACTTCCTGCCGGACCCGATTCCGCCGGACCTCCTTGAGGCCGTCCTGGCCGATGCCAACTGGGCACCGAGCTGGTCGAACACCCAGCCCTATCGCATCGCCATCGCCTCCGGCGACCTCGCACAAGGCCTAAAGGGCAAACTCTGTGCACGCTTCGATCTGGCAATGAAGGCCCGGCAGGGCGGTCTGTGGGGGAAGCTGAAACTGCTGGCGACGCGCAAGGGGCTGCCCGACGGCGATTTCGCGACCGATTTCGCCTACCCGGCGGATCTCCAGCCGCGGCGCCGCGCGACCGGGCATGGGCTGTATGAACTGCTGGGCATCGCCCGCGACGACCATGCCGCGCGAAATCGCCAGATGCGCCGCAACTTCGAGTTTTTCGGCGCGCCGACAGTCCTCTTCGTTTTCACCCATCAAGGGCTGCGCGAGTTTTCCATCCTCGATGCCGGAATCTTTCTCCAGACGCTGATGCTGTCCGCGCAGGCGCACGGGCTCGCGACCTGCGCCCAGGGCGCGCTGGCCACCTGGGCCGGGCCGGTGCGTGAGAGCTTCGCCATTCCAGGGCACTATTGCCTGATCTGTGGCCTGTCGATCGGCTTCGCCTCGGCACAACCGATCAACAGTTTCAACCCGGGACGCGGCGAGGCTCCCAAACTACTGATACCGACGCGATAATCCGCCATCGTGGTCTAATTGCCATCCAGCCAACCGTTCATTGTCCTGCCCGAATTCCATGTCCGCAGCGCTATTTCCCCGCACCCCGCCACTCGCCGATGCCGATCCGGCACGGAGCCGTCAGCGGATTCTCGACTATTTTCACCGGACATTCGATCGCTACGAGCAGTTGTTCGAGGTTCTGACCTGCGACGAAGCGTACTTCGAAAAGCCGATCGCGTTGCGTCACCCGCTGATTTTCTACTTCGGCCACACGGCGACCTTCTTCATCAACAAGTTGCTGCTGGCCGGTCTGCTCAAGGAACGGATCAATCCCCGTTTCGAGTCGATGTTCGCCGTCGGGGTCGATGAAATGAGCTGGGACGACCTCGACGAGGCGAATTACGACTGGCCGACCGTCGCCGCGGTCAAGGCCTATCGCGACCGGGTGCGCGTCGCGGTCGACGCGATCATCCGCAACGCGCCGCTGACCCCGCCGATCGACTGGGAGAACCCGTGGTGGGTGATCGTGATGGGCATCGAACACGAACGGATTCACCTCGAAACCTCGTCGGTCCTGATTCGTCAGCACCGCCTCGACTATGTGCGCCCGCATCCGGCGTGGGCGCCGTGCGGCGTCTCGGGTGCGCAGCCCGACAACCGGTTGGTGGACATTCCGGCCGGTGACGTGCGTGGCGGCAAGCCGGTTGCCGACGCCAGCTATGGCTGGGACAACGAATACGGGGAACACCACGCCGCCGTGCCCGCCTTCAAGGCGGCGCGTTATCTGGTTTCCAACGGGGAATTTCTGCCCTTCGTCGAGGCCGGAGGCTACGACAATGACAGCCTGTGGCTCGAAGAAGGCAAGGCCTGGAAACAATTCGCCAGGGCACACCATCCGACATTCTGGCGGCTTGAACCCGAGGGCTGGCAGTTGCGTCTGCTGACGCGGATCGTCGACATGCCCTGGGACTGGCCGGTCGAAACCAATTTCCACGAGGCCAGCGCTTTCTGCCGCTGGAAGGCGCGGACCAGCGGCGCGGCAGTCCGCCTGCCGAGCGAGGACGAGTGGTATCGCTTGCTCGCGGTGTCCGGGCTGGGCGAGTTGCCCGACGACGCGACGGCTGCCGCCAACATCCACCTCGACCATTGGGCGTCGTCGTGCCCGGTCAATACCTTTGCCCACGGGCCCCTGTTCGATGTGGTCGGCAACGTCTGGCAATGGACCGAAACGCCGATCCATCCGTTCGACGGCTTCCGGGTGCACCCGATCTACGACGATTTCACGACACCAACCTTCGACGAGCGCCACAACCTGATCAAGGGCGGTTCCTGGATCTCCTGCGGCAACGAGGCCCGGCACGCGGCGCGCTATGCTTTCCGCCGGCATTTCTTCCAGCATGCCGGCTTCCGCTACGTGGTCGGTGAGCCATTGGCCGCGCGACCGGTTTCTCAGTACGAAACCGACCGCCTGGTTTCCGAATACGCCGAGTTCCATTACGGCGACGAATACTTCAGTGTCGCCAATTTTCCGCGCGCCGTCGCCCAACTGGCGATTGCGGCCATGGCCGGCAGGCCGGCGCACAAAGCCCTTGACCTCGGGTGTGCCACCGGTCGGGCAAGCTTCGAACTGGCCCGGCATTTCGACAGGGTGACGGGGCTCGATTTTTCGGCGCGCTTCATCGGGGTCGGCGTGCAGCTGGCAACGCAAGGCCGCTTGCGGTACACGCTGGTCGATGAGGGAGAACTGGTTTCGTACCGCGAACGGCGCCTGTCGGATTTGGGCCTCGAAGCGGTGCGCGACAAGGTCGATTTCGTCCAGGGCGACGCCTGCAACCTGAAAGCGATTCATGCCGACTACGACCTTGTCCTGGCGGCCAACCTGATCGACCGCCTGCACAGCCCGCGCAAGTTGCTCGAAACCATCCACACCCGGATCAGGCCCGGCGGACTGCTGGTGATTACCTCGCCGTATACCTGGCTGGAGGAGCACACGGCGCGTACGGAATGGATCGGCGGTTTCAAGCAGGACGGCGAGAATTTCACCACTCTTGACGGGCTGAAGGCGATATTGGGCAAACATTTCCGCCTGCTCGGCGAGCCGCGGGCCGTGCCTTTCGTGATCCGCGAAACCTGCCGCAAGTTCCAGCACACCCTGGCGGAAGCGACGATCTGGGAGCGGGCGGATCGGGAATGACCAGACAAGGCTGGCCTGCCGTTCCGTGTCAGTGATCGAGCGTTGAGCCGTCCAGGCGTTTCTGGACAGAAATCGATCGAGACCAGGCGGAGTGGCTGCCTATCGAAAAACGCTGCTCACCCTTCGACCCGAAGCTGAGGTTGATGTCTGCTCAAGCGCCGCACCAGATCTGACATACGAAGGCAAGCCAGTAGGGTGGGAGAGCTTCATCTGTTTCTCAGGAGTTGGGGGCTTCTCGATCCTCGTCGTCAAGCAAGACCTCGCCAGCCGACCCCCAGCGCACCTTCGTGATACCAGGCTCCTCGGCTTCCAGCCTCTGCCGTTCCCGCTCTTCGGGACTCATTTCCAACTCGCGGGCAGAGGCTTCATCGGCCAGGCGCCGGTTTGCCGACTGCTCCTTGAAAGCGAGAAGCGCTTCGCGCACGATGTAAGCGAGATCGATGTCATCCCAGGGCTTGAGAATGTATCGGAAGGCCCCGGCCTGGTTGATCGCCGCCAGCAGCCCTTCGACATCGCTCGACGCCGAAAGGATCAGGCGCACTGCGTCCGGCTGCATGATGCGGAAGCGCATGAGGAACTCGACGCCATCCATGGGCGGCATGCGGTAATCGGAAATCACCAGCGCGAAATCGACTTCACCCGCGCGTTCAAGGGCAAGGCGGGGGTCATCAAAGGTTTCAATCGAGAAGGATTCACCCGGTAGCGAGCGTGTCAGCGTCCGGCGCAGCGCGCGGGTAACGTTGCTTTCGTCATCGACAAGCATGATGCGCAACATGATCTATCTCCTGTCGTTGCGGATGAAGACGATGACCGCGCCACCGTCGGCCGTCGCGTAATCACGGATCTGGCGAATCAGGTTGGCGTCGAGCCGGTAGTCGGCGGCGAGCAGCATCACGCCTTCGCGGGTCATCAGGTCGCGAGCAAGCACCATGCCCGGCTTGAGGTTGGCCACCGGCACCGCGGTCTCGGACGTACCCTCGGGCTCGGCGCCACCGAGCACGGCGAGGAAAGCATCGACCACGGTCGGGTCGTAACGCTTGCCACGCCCACTGGCGATCATCTTCCTGGCGTCTTCCGGGCTGAGCCGGCGCGGTGCGACTATGCCGATCTGCAAGCCATCGTAGTCGTTGGCCACCGCCAGCACGCGCGCGCCGAGCGAAATGGCGAAACCGGCCAGGGCATCGGGGTAGCCCTCGCCGTCGAAACGCTCATGATGTCCGCGGATGATCTTCGCCGCGCCGCGCAGTTCATCCAGCGCCATCAACGCCTGTTCACCCTTGGCCGGGTGCTTGCGGTAAGCGCCGAGATCCTCGCCGGTCATTTGCGTTACCGCCTTGGCCAGGACGTCATCGGAGAGGCCGATCTTGCCGATGTCGTGCATCAGGCCGGCGAGGAATACATCCTGTGCCTCGCGCGGCGTCATGCCGAGCTTGTTGGCGATCTTGCGCGCCAAGTCGGCGACGCGCCGGGAATGCCCGGCAAGGTTGCCTTCGCGCAATTCGATCAGGTTGGAAAAAACCTTGACTGAAGTGATGAAACTGCCCTTTAGCTTCTCGTTGGCCAGCGCCAGTTCCTGCGTACGCGCCTGAACCTTCTCCTCCAGCGACAGATTGAGCGCTTTCAGCGCGTCGTTTTGTCGGACGGTCAGCGCTTCCAGCCGCAGTTTTTCGCGCTGCAACGCTTTCAGGTCGAGCGCCTGTTGCACAGTCAGCAATAGTTCCTGATCGTTCCATGGCTTGCTCACGTAACGGTAGATCTGCCCCTTGTTTACTGCCTCGATGGTCGCGGTGATATCGGCATAACCAGTGAGCAGGATGCGCACAGTTTCCGGGTAGCGCTTGAATACCTGTTCAAGAAAACGCGCACCGTCCATTTCCGGCATGCGCATGTCGGAAATGACCAGGTCGAATTCCTGTGTTTCGAGAATCTCCAGACCCTCGGCGCCGCCGCCGGCGACGGAGATCGTGTAGCCATTCTGCCGGAACAGTCGGCGCAAGGCGGAAAGGATGTTGGCCTCATCATCCACACACAGGATGCGCCAAGCCGCGACAGCCTCTCCCATCGCTGGCAGCGCAGCGGGTGAAGTGGTAAGGTCTGGCACTGCTTCTGTCATTTTGCGGTCTCGCCCGCGGGCTCGATATGTTTTATCGGCAGAACAATCCTAAACAGCGTTCCTTCGCCTGGATTGCTCGTGACGCTGATGCTCCCATTGTGCTTCTGAATGATGCCATAAGAAAGCGATAGTCCAAGCCCCGTCCCTTTGCCCACCGGCTTGGTCGTAAAGAAGGGGTCGAAGATTTTCGCCAGGATGGCCTCAGGGATGCCGCTGCCGTTGTCGGCGAATTCCAGCCAGACCGAATCGTCCTGATGCCCGGTACGCACGGTGATCTGGCCGCGTCGTTCTCCCATCGCATGGGCCGCGTTGACCATCAGATTCATGAACACCTGGTTAAGCTGCGAGGGCAGGCATTCGACATCGGGCAGATCGCCGTATTCCTTGACCACGTCGGCCTTGTACTTGATCTCGTTGTTCACTACGTTCAGCGTCGAATCGATGCCGTGGTGCAGATTCGCCCACTGCCATTCGAGCGTGCTGTCCACATGCGAAAAGTCCTTCAGATCCTGGACGATCTTCTTCACCCGCGTGATGCCCTCGCGCGACTCGTGCATCAGCATCGGGATGTCTTCCTTGAGAAAAGCGACATCCACCTCCTGGCGCAGCGCCTTGATGGCCGCCGTCTGCTCGGGGCAGGAAATCGCCGGTTCGGCGGCTTCATAGAGGTCGAGCAATCCGAAGAGATCCCTGATGTAATTCTCCAGTGCGCCGATGTTCGAGTGCACGTAACCGATCGGGTTGTTGATCTCGTGCGCCACGCCGGCCGCCAGTTGGCCGATCGAGGCGAGCTTCTCGGATTGCATCAGTTGCGCGTTGGCCTGTTCGAGTTGGCCGGTGCGTTGTTCGACCAGCTCTTCCAGTTTCATCTGGTGCTCGCGCAAGGCTGCCTCCGCCTGACGGCGAGCGCTCACGTCCTGTAGCGTCTCGATGGCGCCGATGATCCGCCCCTCCGGGTCGCGAATCGGCGCGGCGGTAAAGTATAGCCAGCAACCGTGGTCACCGAACTGCGGAAAGAAATCTTCCGCCTCGTAGGCGTCTTCGATGATCGCCGAGCGTCGGAATTTGCCTTGATAGTGGGCTGCGATACCGCCTTCAAAGGTTCCGTCGACTACCAGGTCGGCCATCACCGGTCGCGCGGCCGGATAGAACGGCTTCCACTGGTGGTCGGTGCCCACGATTTCAGCGGCGGGTGTGCCGGTGATTGCCGCACAAGCATGATTCCAGTGTGTCACCTTGTGCCCGGCGTCGAGCACGAAAGTGGGCACCGGGTTGCCGTCGATGACCTGTGCCGCGTACTGCCGCAATTCCACTTGGTGGTCCGCCGCCAGTCGCTGTTCGCTCTGGTCGCAGAACGCGGCAACGATCGTTGGCAGGCCATTCAGTTCAATCAGGGAAACGGTCAGTTCGGCCCAGCACGGAATCTGTTCGTTGATCGTCTGCAGGCGGATGTCATACACGACGGGCGGCTGGTTCTGGCCGCTCAATCGCGCCGCGCCGCGCTGCAGGGCAAGTTCCCGGAAATCCGGGTGCAGCACGTTGTAGAACGGCACGCCGAGCAGTTCGCCCCGCGCATAGCCGGTCAGTTTCTCAAGCGCCTTGTTCACGAAGAGGATCGGCCCGCCCCGATGTAGCATCATCGGTGTGTGGAGATCTTCCAGCAGATCGAAATACGGTCTGTCCTCGGGCAAAGGTGCTGTGTGAATGCTCTCCGTACTCATTGGTCACGTCCCCTCTATGAAATCAATGCGGCACACGCCGACTCGAACTTCAACTCGACGCCGGCGACAAGCGACTGTGCCAATTCCTCGGTCATCCCGACGGCGGCCCACGCCGCCTCATTCAATGGCGGCTCGGGCGCCAGAACACCACCCTCTTCGCTCCGATCCAGTCTATGCCCAAGTGCGTCCGCCACGTGAATCAGCGTGGCCAGCGGCTCCTGCTGTAGGTCGGGCGCGTGATGCGTGCCGATTGCCCGGCTCAACAGCGATGGGAAACGCCAGTACTCGGTCAGCAACTGTCCGATCTCGGCGTGATCCAGCCCGAGCACCCGCCGTTCGGCGAACAGCCAGCAATCTCCCGTAGCCATGCGGTCGTGCGCCACGGCGCTGAGATGCGCGGGGAAGCAACTGGCCAGCGCCAGACGGCCAATATCGTGCATCAGACCGGCGGCGAAGGCATTGCCTTCGTTCATGCGCCGCCGCCGGGCGACCTCCTTGGCGCACAGGCCGACGGCAACGCTGTGTCGCCAGAAGCTGACGAGATCGTAGCCGCCCTCCCTGCCCCTGCCGGCGAAAACATCGGTCACTGCGGCGGCGATGGCCAGCGTGCGCAGGCCGTGCCGACCGAGAACGACAATGGCATCGCCGATCGAGTCGACCTTGCCCTGCAAACCGTAGAACGACGAATTGGCCACGCGCAATACTTTTGCCGCAAGGGCCTGATCGTGCGCCAGCTTGGTGGCGAGTTGCCGGGTATCGGTGTCGTCGTTGTCCATCGATTGCAGCAATTCGATCACCACCGCGGGCAACGAGGGCAGACGGCGGACACTTTTCAGTACCGTATCGCGGTCGAGGTGCAGCGAAGCTTCCAGTTTGCCGATTTCGCTCATCATGGCTTGCTCTCCTCCGGTGCGCCGTCATCGCTTGCGGGCGGCATGACCATCAATAGCTGGCCGCGAGAGGACGACCGGCTACCCATGTGACGGCACAGCACGCGACGCGTCCCGTTACTGGCTTGCCACAAGAAATCGCCGCTCGGCTCTTCCGCCAGTCGCGCAATGAACTCCGGCGGCAAACGTTGCGCAGCCGATTCGCCAAGCAGGGGGTCGCCATCGCCAAGCAGGGCATCGGCCTCGGGGTTGGACAGCACCATCATGCCATCGTCGTCGATGCCGACAATCGGCAAGGGCAGCCAATGCAGCACTTCGCGTGCAATATCCAGCGTCGCCTCGTCGAGCAGCAGCCGATGCTGCTTCTCTGTCAGCAAGGCCTGCAACTCCTCGTTGGCTCTGGTCAGTTCGAGTGCCAGCCGGCGATTGTCGTCCCCCAACTCCTTGTAGCGGAAAGCCTCGGCGATATTGGCCCGGATCAGCTCATCCTCCCACGGCTTGGTCAGAAACTTGTAGATGGCGCCCTCGTTGATCGCATCGGTAATCGATTGCAACTCGGTGTAGCCGGAAAGCACGATACGCACGGTCTCCGGGTACGTCGCCTTGGCCTGGCGCAGAAACTCGACGCCGCTCATGTTCGGCATGCGCTGGTCGGAAACGATCACGTCGACCGGGTTGGCGGCCAGCAATTCCAGACCCTCCTGGCCACTGCCGGCAGTCAGTATCCGGTAGCCTTCGCGGCGCAGCACGCGGCGCATGGCGGCCAGGATGTTCTCCTCGTCGTCCACCAGCAGGAGGGTACGCATCCGCGTGGCAGTTGTCGCTTGTTCCACAAGGGCAGCTTCCATGATCATGGTTCGTTCCTTTCCCCGGCAGTTGCCGGTCCGTTTTCCGGCACACAGACGCGAAAGCGACAACCTTGCCCCGATGCGCTATCCAGTTCGATGCGGCCGCCGTGCTTCTGCACGATGTTCCATGCCAGCGACAGGCCGAGCCCCGTGCCTTTGCCCACTGGCTTGGTGGTAAAGAAAGGTTCGAAAATGCGTGCCTGATGTTCCGGCGAGATACCGCATCCATCGTCCTCGACCTCGACCCAGACTTCGCCATCGTTGGCGCCGGTACGCACCGTGATGACGCCATGGCCGTCGATGGCCTGGACTGCATTCGTCAGGAGGTTCATGAATACCTGGTTGAGTTGGCCGGGGTTGCACAACACCGGCGGGATCCTGCCGAACTCGCGGCGCAATTCGGCTTTGCGGCGCAGTTCGTCCCAGACGATGTGGATCGTGCTCTCCAGTCCCGCGTGCAGATCGGCCCAGCTCCATTCCCCCTGATCGACGTGCGAAAAGGTTTCTTGATTAGCAATGAACGTCAGCTACGCGAATCGTGCGCAGTGGACGAGGATTTGCGCTGATGGCCGCGATGAGCAGGCGGTTGTGAAGCGTGCGGAGATCGAAGCGGCGATTGAAGCGATAGCA
>WBZP01001092.1_pt1 | contig 31665 bp, 30 predicted proteins | sample 5204301 | NCBI WGS metagenome assembly WBZP01 (sample SAMN12412401, study PRJNA552823) | activated sludge metagenome | isolation source: activated sludge from nitrification reactor of wastewater treatment plant... | place: USA: Pennsylvania | collected 2017 | reverse complement strand
CGGGCGTTCGAGTCAGCATGGGAGTCAGCGTCCGATTCAGCGCCATAGTCACGCGCGACGAGCCACCGGCGTCAGGGCATTGCTGGACGCTGAGGCTTTGCACGCACCGTGCGTGCAGAGTCTCAGCCCGCCTGGCCTGTCGGCGATCGTCGGCGCGACGTTGGTGACGCGACCGGCTGTGGATAACTTCTGCGGCGTGCGGGTGGATGAGGCAGGCTATGCCCATGCGCAGATGGATCCTTCTTCCGGGACGACGAGCCCGCTCGTTGCGCAGCCTGGTGGGGGTGAGCGTTGTCGCGGTCCTTGCCGCCTGCACCACACCCGGCGGCACGGCCACACCCCCCACGGCCGCCCCGACCGCGAGTGCGTCCACCAGCAGCCCCACAGCGACAACCACCCCGACGACGACTGCTACGACTTCGACCGCGTCCGACGAGCAATTGGCCGTCCAGGCCGTTGAGCGGTACTACGCCGAGTTCAACAAGGCCCTCCAAACCCGGCTGACCGTTGATTTCCGGAAGACCTTCAAGGAAGGCTGTCCCAAGTGCCTCCAAGCGGCGAACAAAATCGACGGGGTCGTCGCCTCCGGTGGGCGTTTCGAGGGTGGAGTGATCACGGTGTCTCGGCTCAGGGCGACCGAGGTCACGGACAAGATCGCGGGGCGCAAAGTGCTGCGCGGAGATGTTTCGAGCCTCCCGACAAGAGTGCTTGCTGCGCGCGGTGCAATTGTTGAGAGTGACACCGGTGGGTCAACGGAGCGGTTGTTCGTGCTCGTCAGAACGGGGGACGCATACCTTGTGTGGGACGTTCTCTGACCTCCCCACACCGACGGTTCGATGAGGGAGGGTATATGCATGCTTCGCCGATCGTACCCTCTCCCCGTCGACGAGCCCAGCGGGTGCGCGGCGTGGTCGTGTTGGCCGCCATCGTCGCAATCGCCGGTTGTGCGAATCCCGGCAGCCCTGCCAGCCTCGCCACCCCAACCGCCGCGACTGCGAGCGCTTCCACCAGCAGCACCGCAGCGATATCCGCCCCGACGACGGCGTCCGACGAACAATTGGCCATCGAGGCCGTCGAACGGTACTACGTGGAGTTCAACAAGGCCCTCCAGACCCGACGCACCGACGAGTTCCGGAAGACGTTTCGTGCGAGTTGTGTCCAGTGCAGCCGAGACGCAGACAAGATTGATGCAGCGGCCGTGTCCGGGCGTCGATTCGAAGGGGGTGCGAGCACTGCCTCGGGTCTAAGACTTTTCGAGCCTCCCAAGAACCCGACGCTCTTGTACCTTCGCGGACGCGTAGGTAGCCTTCCGGTGAAGATGTTGGATGCCTCCGGAAAGCTCATCGAGAGTGACGACGGGGGAACTCGCGACGGCTCATTTCTGATGACGAAAACCGACGGTGCGTGGTTTGTGACAGGGATTGTCTAGCATGCGGTCATATGTGTTCTGGCTGGGTCGATGATCAGGTCGCCACCGCTCGAGCAGTGCTGGTGAATCGATAGAACTCAACGAACTCAGCCCACCGACCCCGGACGACGAACCAAAGAACCCGGGTAGGCGCTGGCGCCGACGATCGGACGCCACCCTCACCGGTCGGCTTGGCGCGCGAAGGCGGCAGCGATCCCGGCGGACAGGCACCCGACGTCTGAGGCGACCCCGAGGAAGTCCACCTGTGGGTAGTGCGCCAACAGCTCGGGTCGGCCGACGAACACCCCGCTGCGCAGCCCGGCAGCCGCCGCGGTGTCGACCACGAGGCGGGTGTTCTCGATGGTCTGCTCCGAGTCGACTCCCGCCGCCCCGGTCGACAACGACAGGTCGTAGGGGCCGACGAACAGGCCGTCGACGCCGTCGGTGCTGGCGATCGCCGCGCGTTCGCGCAGCCCCGTAGCGGTCTCGATCATCATGAGCAGCAGGGGGTCGGCGGGCGGCATACCGGAGGAGCGCGACAGACCGAAGCTGCGGGCACCTCGTGGGGGCGCCTGACAGGCGGCCACAACGGCGGCAGCCTGCGCCCCCGATTCGACCATCGGCACGATGAGCCCGTCGACGCCGACGTCGAGCACCCGCCCCAGGTGAGCCGGGTCGTGGGAGCCGACCCGGGCCAGCACCGGCAGAGCGGTGGCCCGCAACAGGCCGGCGAGGTCGCGGACCTCCAGGTCGCCGTGCTGCAGGTCCACGCCCAGCCAGTCGACCCCCGCCACATCGGCGAGCTCCAGAGCGAACGGGGTGAGGAACGACAGCCAGAGCCCCTGCAACGGCGGGCTGCCGGCCGCCCGCGAACGCCATTGTCCGGCAACGCTGCTCATGGTGTGCACCAGGTGGTGCTCATGACCGCCTCCCTCTCGTCAGTCCGACACTCGGATCCGCAGCCGTCGGAAACCGCGGCCCTTGCTCTCCATCTTGACCACCTCGATGCGCCCGATCTGGCGGGTCGAGGCGACGTGGGTGCCGGCATCGGCCTGGGTGTCCAGCCCGACGATGTCGACAATCCGCACCAGTTCCACCTCGGGGGGCACGAGGTTGCTCGCCGTGCGGATGATGTCGGGGATCGCGAAGGCCTGCGCCCGAGGCAGCACCTTCACCTCGATGGCCCGGTCGGCCGCGACTTCGGCATTGCAGGCCGCCTCGACGGTGGCCTTGAAGTCCGGCGGCACCTCGGGCAGGTCGAAATCCATCCGCGCCGTGCCGGGCTCCATGTTGCCGCCCGTGACGAGCGAGCCGTAGTCGCGGAAGACCACCCCCGACAACAGATGTAGGCCCGAGTGCGTGCGCATGAGCAGGGTGCGCCGTTCGTCCTCGATCGCGCCGCGCACCGGCGTGCCGACCGGCGGCAGCGGGTCGCCCTCGGCGAGCACCAGCCACTGCTCTCCGTCCTGCTTGCGGGCATCGACGACGCGGCTGCGCACCCCGCCCCAGATCAACACCCCATGGTCCGGTGGCTGCCCTCCCCCGCCGGGATAGAACGCCGACCGGTCCACCACGACCCCCAGCTCGGGGTCGGCGGCCAGCACGGTCGCTTCCCACTCCCGCAGGGTGGCGTCGGTCAGGTCCAGACGTTCGGTGCCCATGCCAGACACCGTACGCACCCGGGGAGGGGCGCCGGCTACTCGCGGTGCAGGCGGGCGGCGAAGAGGGCCCGCACGGGTGCGCTGTTGCGGAACACCTCCATCGCGTATGCCGCGTGCCCCGGCACGTAGCCGTTCCCCACGAGCATCCGCACGTCGGCGGCCAGGCCCTCGGCGCCGAGGGCCGCCGCTGCGAACGACGTCGCCATCGAGAAGAAGATGATGGTGCCACCCTGGGCGGTGGCGAGGATGGCCGGCTGTTCGCAGCCAGGCACGTCGACGCACACGACGGTCACGTCGCACGGCCCGCCGGCGGCATCGAGTGCCTCGGCCAGCCCGATCGGCGAGCGGGCATCGGCGATCACCACGTGGTCGGCCAGACCGGCGCCGGGTCCGTCGGCAGCCAGCAGGGCCGCCTCGGCCTCGGTCGGGACGACCGCGACGAGGCGCCCGGCGCCGGCCTCGCGGGCGGCAGCCAGCGACAGGGACCCGGACTTGCCGGCGCCACCGAGCACGAGCACGGACGGCGCCAGGGTCGACCGGCGCTCCCCCACGACCCTGGCCACGAGGGCCGGCGCGCCGCAGACGTCCATCACCATCAGGGACACGTGTGGGTCGAGGTCGTCGGGCAGGACGGCGGCGATGGAGCGCTCGAAGAGGATCGCGTGGCCCTCGGCGGGCACCTGCTCGGACAGACCGTCCCACCGGGCCAGGCCGTCGCTGATCTGCAACGGGGTCAACGACAGCGAGACGAGAGTGGCCACCCGATCGCCCACCGCCAGCCCGAGAGGGTTGTCCGGGCCGACCTCGTCGACGACCCCGATGAGCATGCCGCCGGAGCCGGTCACCGGGTTCTGCATCTTGCCGCGCTCGGCCACGATGGCCAGCACCTCGGCGCGCACGGCTGCGCCGTCGACCCGGCCGTCGGCCACCCGGTGCTTCTCAGCCAACTGACGATAAGAGGCCGCGTCGAGGTTGAGGGTGTCCAGCGCGATGCGCACCTCGTTGGGCCAGATCTCGCGGCGGGCGTCCAGTCGGCGCGCGCCCTGCGGTAGAGCCAGCGGCACCCCGCCGCCCTCGACGGCGTCGAGCACCCGGTGCACACCCACCGACGAGGCCGGGCGGACTGTGTCGGAAGTTACCGGCTCGTACATGATCTCTCCTCACCCTCACAGATGACCGCAGGATCTCGTGTTGCTACCTCGCGTCACCGTAAATCTTACGGTATCCTTGGCATATGGCCACACTGCCTCAGCCCTATGAGTATCGTCCCCGCGAGCTGGTCGAGCCGGACTGGACCCGTCTGCCCGGCTGGGCCGACGTGACGCAGGCGCAGTGGCTGGACGCCCAGTGGCAGCGCAGTCACTGTGTGAAGAACACCAAGCAGCTGCGCGAGGTGATGGGCGGACTGCTCACCGACGACTTCTACGCCGACCTCGAGCGTGACCAAGCCGAGCGCGCCACCATGTCGATGCTGCTGCCGCCGCAGATGCTCAACACCATGGTCCCCTGCACCGGCGGCGAGACCGACGCCGAGGGCACGGGCGGGATGCCGCGGACCGGCGCGGCATACACGGCCGCTTTCTACGCCGACCCGGTGCGCCGCTACATGCTGCCGGTCTTCTCCGACCGGCGCACCGATTGGCCCAGCCACCCGTATGCCGCGCGCGACAGCCTGCACGAGCACGACATGTGGGCCGTCGAGGGCCTGACCCACCGTTATCCGACGAAGGTGCTCGCCGAGCTGCTGCCCACCTGCCCGCAGTACTGCGGGCACTGCACCCGGATGGACCTGGTCGGCAACTCCACCCCCCAGGTCGTCAAGCTGAAGTTCGCCGCGAAGCCGGCCGACCGGCATACCGCGATGTTGGAGTACCTGCGCAACAACCCGACGGTCCGCGACGTCGTGGTGTCCGGAGGCGACGTGGCCAACCTCCCGTGGAAGAACCTCGAGGCCTGGCTGCAGCAGCTGCTGGAGATCGACACCATCCGCGACATCCGCCTGGCCAGCAAGGCGCTCATGGGCCTGCCGCAGCACTGGGGCTCCCCCGAGGTGATCGAGGGGATCGGGCGGATCACCGCCAAGGCCCGGGCCCGGGGGGTGCACGTCGCCGTACACACCCACGTCAACCACGCCAACTCGGTCACCCCGATCGTCGCGCAGACGGCCGCAGCGCTCATGGACGCCGGGCTGTTCAACATCCGCAACCAGGGTGTCCTACTGCGCGGCGTCAACGACACACCCGAGGCCCTGCTGGACCTGTGCTTCGCCCTGCAGGACAACGCCGGCATCACGCCGTACTACTTCTACATGTGCGACATGATCCCGTTCAGCGAGCACTGGCGCCTGAGTCTCGCCGAGGCCCAACAGTTGCAGTTCGCGATCATGGGCTACCTGCCCGGCTTCGCCACCCCGCGCATCGTCTGCGACGTGCCCTTCGTCGGCAAGCGCTGGGTGCACCAGGTCGACAGCTACGACCAGGAGCACGGCATCTCCTACTGGCGCAAGAACTACCGCACCTCGATCGAGGCCACTGACGAGGACGCCCTGTCGCGCGAATACGTCTACTACGACCCGATCCACACGCTCCCCGAGAGCGGGCAGCGATGGTGGAGCGAGGCAGCCGACGCCGGCGCGGCGCACGCCGCATCGGTCGACGCGGCTGCGCTCAGCCGGGCCGCCTCGCTGATGCCGAGCCCGGTGGGGTGAGCGCCGGCTCGTAGTCGGCACTACGCACCCGCCGGGTGACCCACCGGTAGCGGGCCGTCGAGGCCGGCCAGATGGCGACGTTGCGGCCCCGTTCGTCGAGGTACCAGCTCTGGCACCCCGACCCCCACACGGTATGCCGCGTGCGTCGCCGCACCCAGCGGCCGAACCGTTCCTGGGCGACGCGGGTCAGCACCTGTGGCCCGCGGGCGTCGGCGGCCCGTAGGGCAGCGAGGACATAGGCGATGGCCGATTCGATCTGCAGCAACACCGAGCTGTGCCCGAGGGCGGTGTTCGGGCCGAGCAACAGGTAGAGCTCGGGAAAGCCGGCGACCGTGATCCCCAGGTTGGTGCCCCGGATGCCGGACCAGGCCTGCTCCAGGGTGAGCCCGCCAAGCCCGGTCACCGCCATCCGGTCGAAGCTGCCGCGCAGGTCGAAGCCCGTGGCCAGCACGAGCGCGTCCAGCTCGTGCTCCACCCCATCGACGGTACGCACCCCCCGGGGTCGGACCGCGTCGATGGCCTCGCTGACCAGTTCCACGTTCGGGCGGGTGAAGGTGGGCCAGTAGTCGTCGGACAGCAGCACCCGTTTGCAGCCCAGCGGGTAGTGCGGGGTGAGCGCAGCCCGGGTCACCGGGTCGGGCACCTGCCGGGCCAGTCGAGCCAGGGCGGCCTCCTCCACCCGACGCCGGGCCCCCTCGAGCCGGCCGAAGCCGAGCACGCGCACCTCCAGGGTCAGGTACGTGCGTAGCCGCGCCAACCGGGCGGCCAGCGGCATACCGGCATGCAGTCGCTGCCGCGAGACGGTCCACGGCCGGTCGTGCCGGGGCAGCACCCAGCTGGCCGTGCGCTGGAAGACGGCCAGGTGGGCCACGTCGGGGGCGATCGTCGGAATCAGTTGCACGGCCGAGGCCCCGGTGCCGATCACCCCCACCCGCAAGCCGGCCAGCCGCGCGCTGCCGTCGGCCGGCCAATCGGCGGTGTGCAGCACCGGACCGGCGAAGCGCGCCAGCCCGGCCAGGTCGGGCCGGGCCGGCACGTGCAGGCCGCCCACCCCGAGCACGACCGCGTCGGCGGTCCATTCCCGCCCGTCGGCGGTGTCGACCCGCCACCGGTTCTGCTCCCAGGTCAACGAGTGCACGTCGGCACTGAGCACGATCTTGTCGGTGAGCCCGAAGCGGGCCACGCAGTCGCGCAGGTAGTCCCAGATCTCCTGCCACCCCGCGTAGTCGCGCGACCAGTCCGCCTTCGGCGCGAAGCTCAGGGAATAGAGCCGACTGGGCACATCGCACGCGCACCCCGGATACCGGTTGTCCCGCCAGGTGCCGCCCACGTCGTCGGACTTGTCGAGGATGAGAAAGTCCTCGACTCCGGCACGGCGCAGCTGGGCCCCCATCGCAATCCCGGAGAACCCAGCCCCCACCACGAGCACCCGCAGATGACTCACAAGCCACGAGTATGCCGCGTGCGCCCCCCACGCGCTGTCGGTTGGCCGGCGGCTGTCGCAGCATCGGTGTCACGGCATACTCAGCAAGTGTGGCGAAGGCGACGGGCACCCCGGCGACGACCGAGCTGACCCGGGCCGGCGTCCCGCACGTGCTGCACCCCTACGTACACGACCCGAAGGCGCCCTCCTACGGGATGGAGGCGGCGGCGGCCCTCGGGATCGAGCCGGCTCGGATCTTCAAGACCCTGCTCGTCGACGCCGACGGGCGCCTGGGAGTCGGCATCGTGCCGGTCGACCGGCAACTGGACCTCAAGTCGATCGCCGCGGCCCTCGGCGCCAAGCGAGCCGTCATGGCGGTGCCGGCTGCGGCCGAACGGGCCACCGGTTACGTCGTCGGCGGGATAAGCCCGATCGGGCAGAAACGACGGCTGCCGACGGTCCTGGACGTCTCGGCCCTGCAGCAGACCAGCGTGTTCGTCTCCGGCGGTCGGCGCGGGCTCGATGTGGAGTTGGCTCCCGCCGACCTCATCTCGGTGACCGGTGCGACCGTCGCCGCGATCGCCCGAACCGGCTGACGACGCCCGGCCGAGGCGGGCCCGGAGCCGGGCGGGCTCAGTCGGGCGCGTCGGCGAGATCGGCCTCGACGATGGCCCGATCCTGCGGGTCGGCCACCGGCACGGACCGCGCTGCGCGCCAAGCCTGCCGGGCCGGCTCGTCCCGGCCCAGCGCGGCCAGGGCCCGGGCCCGCAACTCGTGCGCATAGGCCAGGTCGAAGTCGGCCAGGTCGTGCGCGCGACACTGCTGCAGGGTGCGCTCGCCGTATTCCAGGGCCAGTTCCGGTCGGCCGTAGGCGAGCCAGGCCTTGCCGATGAGATACCGAGCCCGGGCCTCGTTAGCCGGGGTCGCGCCGCGCGCCCGCTCCCAGTGGTATGCCGCGGCATACGCGCTGCGCATCAGGCCCGCCGGCTCAGCGGTGCCGGCCCGGATCGCGTCGAGGTGCTCCCAGGTGCCGTTGTTCGCCGAGACCGCCTGGGCGCGATGCCAATCGGCGCTCGCATCGGCGCTCGGATCGGCGTCCACCCGGGGCTCGCCCGGGTCTCCCGCAGCAGCGGCATCGACCGCGCCGACGGGGACGGTGGGCGCAGGCAAGGCCGACCCGGTCTCCAGCAGTGTCTTGAGGGAGTCCAGGACGAACACCCAGCCGTCCTTGACCCGAGCCCACGTGAGCGGGCTGCGAGCCAGGTCGCTGTGCGTCAACCGCAGCCGGGTCAGCTCCGGCCCCAGCTCGGTGAGGAGGTAGTCGACCCGGCTCGGCGGCTCGGCGGCCAACTCCTCGTCGTAGCGCACGTGCCAGGTGTGGGCGAGTCGCCACGGCGGGTCGAGCACCTCGATCACCCCGTCGACGGCGGGTTGCCCGTCCGCCCCGGTCGTGAGGAACGGCTCGCCGGCGATCGGGGGCCCGTCGAAGGCGGTGCCGTGGAGATACTGACGGGTGAACTCAGGGTCCTGCAGTGCCTGGAACACCCGATCGATGGGCGCCCGGATGTAGATCTGGTAGACGTGTGTCGTCGTCATGACAACTCCTCGAGACTGTGCGCTCGCCCCTCTAGGCCGGCCTGCAGGCCGACCAGAGCCGTGGTGAACGGTCGGGCGTAGCGGTTGATCCACCGGCCGGCGATCTGGGCGATGGGCACCGGGTTGAGGTAGTGATGCTTCTCGCGACCGACGCGCTCGGCCACGACGAGCCCGGCCCCCTCGAGCACGACAAGGTGCTTCATCACCCCGAATCGGGTCAACTCGGGGTGGCGCGCACACAACTGCCCGAGGGTCTGCCCGTCGCTGTGGAAGAGCGCGTCGAGCAGCTCGCGACGGGTCCGGTCGGCGAGCGCCTTGAAGACGGCGTCGTCGTCCTGTGGGCCGGGCATTCCTCGATATTAGGTGACCGTATTGTCACATGTAAAGCCGTTGACCTATGAGATCACCCGGGCTGACCAGGCCGACCAGCCCCCGGACGTACGCCACCGGCATACCGGCTGCCGCGTAGCCTCCCCGGATGAGCGATGCCACGACGGTCCGGGGCCGCACGTCACCGGGGTTGCTCATCTTCCTGCTGGCCGCCCTCACCATGGTGGGCCCATTCACCATTGACACGATCTTCCCCGGCTTCGCCGCGATCGAGAGCGAGTTCGGGGTCGAGGCGGTCGTCGTGCAACAGACCATCTCGGTCTACATGGTGTGCTTCGCGGTGATGAGCCTGCTGCACGGACCGTTGTCCGACGCCATGGGACGCCGGCCGGTGATCCTCGGCGGGATGGTCGCGTATGCCGCGACCTCCGCCGTCTGTGCCCTTGCCCCGAGCATGGGCTGGCTGCTCGCGGGCCGGGCGCTGCAGGGGCTGGTGGCCGGGGCCGGGATGATCGTCGGGCGCACCGTCGTGCGTGACGTCTTCGATGGCGAGCTCGCCCAGCGGGCCATGTCTCGGATGTCGATGATCTTCGGGGTGGCGCCGGCCCTCGCGCCGATCGTCGGTGGGTGGCTGCTCGGCTGGTCCTCGTGGCGCTCGATCTTCTGGTTCCTCACGGCGTTCGCATTGCTCCTGCTGCTGGCCTCGCTCGTGCTGTTGCCCGAGACCCACCCAGCCACCCGGCGCACTCCTCTGCGGCCGGGTGCGCTGGCCCGGGCCGTCGTGGACGCCACCGGCGATGCCGGGGTGCAACGGCTGCTCGCGGTGTCATCGTTCAATTTCGCGGCCCTGTTCACCTATATCGGCGCAGCCCCGGCCATCATCGTCGACCACCTGCACCTGGGCCCCGGTGACTTCGGGTGGCTCTTCGTTCCCGTCGTCACGGCGATGATCACCGGCTCCTGGCTCACCGGGCGGCTGGCCGGGCGGGTGACACCTGGCCAGTTCATCACCGCCGGCTTCGCGATCGCCGGGCTGGGGGCCGTCGCCCAGCTGCTCATCGACGCTGCTGGTCTGCAGCGGTTGCCCTGGGTCCTCGTGGGTCCGACGTGCACGGGCTTGGGCATCGCGCTGGTCTTCCCCATCGTCACCCTGGCCCTGCTCGAGCTGCGCCCACGCCACCGCGGCACCCTGTCGTCGTTGCAGTCCTTCACGAACACCATGCTCAACGCGCTCGTCGCCGGGGCCCTCGTGCCGCTCGCCAGCGGTCACCTGGCCGCCCTCACGGGCCTCTCGCTAGCGTCCAGCCTGCTCGGGTGGGCGGCGTGGATCTGGCATCAACGGGTGCTCCGGCCGGTGCTGCACACCCCACCGGACCCGGAGAACTACGAGCCCACCGACCGGCTGTAGAGGACTCCGTCACGCGTCACGCCCTCACGCCGTCACCCCGTCACTTAGTCGGCAACGCCGACCTCCGCCTCCTGCGCGCCCCCCAACACGGGACGGCCCTCCCAGGCGGTGGACAGCACGATCGTCGTGCGGGTCTGCACATGGGCGGCGGCCCGGATCCGAGCGATGAGATCCTCTAGATCCAGCGGGGTCGCCACGCGCACCTTCGCGATGTAGTTGAAGTCGCCGGCCACCGAATGGCAGGACTCCAACTCGGGCAGGCCCCGCAGGCGGTCTGGGATGTCATCCGGGGCAGCCGGGTCCAGCGGCGTCATCGAGACGAACGCGGTCAACGGCAGGCCCACATGCCCGGGGTCGATGACGGCCTGGAACCCGCGCAGCACGCCCCGCTCCTCCAGTCGTCGCACCCGTTGGTGCACCGCCGAGGTGGACAGTCCGGTCGCTCGACCCAGATCGGTGAAGCTCATCCGCCCGTCGGCAGCGAGCAGCTGAACCAACCGGCGGTCGAGTTTCTCCATGGCCGGTTAGCCTACGCATTCCGCGGCGAATGTCGATGTCGATTTTGCGGCCGCCGCGCGCTGAAACACCCGTTTTGACACTTGCGCACCGGCACTGGGCGGACCCCGACGAGCCGAACTGAGACGATGAGCACATGTCTGCACCCGGTCCCACCGCCCGACTGCTGCTGCTGGACTCCGCCAGCCTCTACTTCCGGGCCTTCTACGGTGTGCCCGACCAACGCACCGACCCTGGACAACCGGCCACGAACGCTGTGCGCGGGCTGCTCGACATGGTCGCGACGCTCGTGGAGCGGCACCGGCCCACGCATCTGGCGGCCTGCTGGGACAACGACTGGCGACCCCAGTGGCGGGTGGCGGCCATCCCCACGTACAAGACGCACCGACTGGCCCCCGGCTCCAACCCGAACGCTCCCGGAGGCGTGGCCGGCGCCGGGCCGGCACCGGGAGGCCGCAGCTCGGAGGAGGCGCCCGACGAGTTGGCCCCACAGGTGCCGGTCATCGCCCAAGCCCTCGACGCCATCGGGATCGCCCGGGTCGGCGTCGACGGCTTCGAGGCCGACGACGTCATCGGGGCCCTCGCCGAGCGCCATCGGGGCCGCCTGCCCGTCGACGTCGTCACCGGCGACCGCGACCTGTTCCAACTCGTCGACGACGCCGCCCAGACCCGGGTCCTCTACACCGTCAAGGGCGGCGTGCGGGACGCGACCCCGGTCGATGAGGCGTATCTGCGCGCGGCATACGGGGTGAGCACCGGGCGTGCCTATGCCGACCTCGCCGTGCTGCGCGGTGACAGCTCCGACGGGTTGCCGGGAGTGGCCGGCATCGGCGAGAAGACCGCGGCCGCCCTCATCGAGACCTTCGGCTCGCTTACGGGCATCCAAGCTGCGCTGGCAGCGGGCGATCCCCGGATCAAGGGCGCGCAACGCACCCGACTGGAAGCCGGGGCGGCATACCTGCAGGTCGCGCCAGAGGTCGTGCGGGTGGCGACGCACGCCCCAGTGCCCGAGCTCGACCTGCGACTGCCCACTGAGGTGGCCGACCCGGTGGCCCTGTCCCGACTGGCCGTCGACTACGGCCTGACCAACCCCTTCAACCGGTTGCTGGCCGCCCTCGGGCTGGGCTGACCGGGCTCAGGACCCAAAGGCCGGGGTGCCCAGAAGGGCACCCCGGTCCCCGAGGTCGAGCGGTCAGGCCGAGGCGTCGACCAACGCGAGCAGTTCGTCGAGGCTGGCCCGGAACAACGCCGGCAGCTCGGCATAGTCGGGCACGATGTCACGGCACGCCGTGAGCGTGAGAATGATCTTGTCGCCGAGGCTCTGCCCGCCCACGAGCAGACCGATGCCGTTGGCCAGGAAGCCGTAGACCTCGTAGTCCTCGATCATGCGACCGCCGAACGACGGGCTCACCGAGGGGCCTTTGACGTTCGAGACGGCGATGTTGTACATGAGCAGGTTCACCGAGCTGGGCACTCGGTGCATGAGTTTGGCGCCAGGGCCGAGCACCGCACCCGGCACGAGCGCGCTGGCCCGGCGAAGGAGGTGGCCGGGCACGCCATCCCAGTCGCGCTTGGCCTGGTTCGCCGCTGCGTTGGCGAAGCGCAACCGTTCCATCGGGTCGGCCAGGTGCGTCGGGATCGGCATGAAGAGCATCCAGATCTGGTTGGCCCAGCGCTCTGCCTCCTGCCCGGTGCGCCACGAGATGGGGGCGGTGACGATGAGCGGCTTGTCCGGCACCCCACCGTGCTGCTCCATGAAGCGGCGCAACGCCCCGGCGACGACGGCCAGCACGGCGTCGTTGATGGTGCCGCCGACGTGCTTGCCGACCTTGCGCAGTTCCGCGAGCGGCAACGGCTCCTGCGCGGTCGTGACGTAGGAGGTCGACCGGCCGTTGAACGGCGACGCCGGCGGGCGCAGGGTCGGCACGAGCGAGGCCACCTCGGGGGCGTCGTCCGGGCGGACCTTGTTGGCCAACGCGGTCAGCGGCTTGGACAGCTCGCCGGGCAGCAGGCGGGCGGCGATGGACAACGCCGGCGCCGGCTCCTGGCCGGCCCTCTTGGCGGCCCACCGGGCCAGGTCGGCCTGCAGCCGGGCGATGGCCATCGGCTTGCGGGCCAGGCCCACGGCACCCTTGCCGAGCATGCCGAGTCGGCCGGGAGGCTCCGGCGGCGTGTCGTCGGCCGAGACGATCTCCTCCGGCGGGTCGTCGCACAACCGCTCGTAGCAGGCCCAGATGACACTGCCGTCGGCGACGCCGTGGGTGATCTTCATGACGTACGCGTACTGGTCGTCGGCCAGGCCCTCCAGGACGTAGAGCCGCCACATCGGCCGGTCGCGGGGCAACAGCTCCCGCATGATGCCGTCGAGCACCGCCTGGACCTCGGCCCGGCCGCCGGGTGCCGGCACCTGCACGCCCGTGACGTGGTAGCGCAGGTCGATGTCCGGGATGCTCACCCAGTACCGCTGATCGATGGCGAACGGCACGTCCTTGAGCACCCACCGCAACAGCGGGAGCAACGGCAGTCGCTCGGCCACCCGCTCACGCAGGAACGCGACCTCGTCACGCTTCGCACCGCTGGCGGTGAAGAAGGCGATGCCGGCCGCGTGACCGGTCGTTCGGGTGTTGTCCAAGGCCAGGAACATCTCGTCCAGACCGGTCAGTTGCTGCATCAGTCCTCCTGCTCGGTGCGCTGGTTCCGCCGTCGAACATATCGGCCCCACGTGGTCGCGGGGCGAGGCGGTGGCCAACGCCACGCCCCCGGGGACGAAAGGCCCGGTCAGCCTCGGCCGTCCGGGGGAGGTGGCCGCCCCTGGCCTTCCCTACCGTGTTGGGCGTGATTCATCTTGTGCGGCCCGACGTCCGCTACCACGAGACGTTCATGGCTGCGCATTTCGAGTTCCGCGACGAGTTCCGCAACGCCGACGGCTCCTGGGGAGCGCCGGCCTGCGAGTCCGGCTACCCGGGCATCTCCTTCACGCGGGCCGAGATGAACACCCCAGAGGGCTTCGAGCGGTTCGTACGCTGGCGCCTCGAGGACGCCCTGGACGAGACTCCACGGCCCAAGGTGCAAGTGCCCACGACGCACCTGTGGATCATCGACGACGAGACCCAGGAATACCTCGGGTCGGTGCACATCCGTCATCGGCTCACCGACTTCCTCCAGGACATGGGCGGGCACGTGAGCTACTCCGTGCGACCCTCGGCCCGGGGCCGCGGGGTGGCGAGCGAGGCGCTGCGCGAAGGCCTGCAGTATGCCGCGGAGCAGCTGGGTTTCGAGCGGCTCCTCGTCACGACGACCCAACTGAACAAGGCCTCCGCCAGGGTCATCGAACACAACGGCGGCGTCCTCGAGGACGTCAGCCGGGGCATGCTCCGCTATTGGATCGCGACGACCGAAGGCGGTGTGGCGCTGCCTCCGTCCGACCTCGACGCCGCGACGACGACTGCCGGGGGCCCCTTGGTCGACGCGACAGCCGCTGGCCCCTTGGTCGACGCGCCCGCCGCGGACCCGACCGACGACGTCGCCGTGACCGCTGAACCGCTGATCGTCGAGCAGCTGATCGTCGAGGCAGCGCCCCAGCCCGCTGGCCCTGTTGCGACACCTGCTGCGACGCTGCGCGACGGCCCGCCAGAGCGCCCGAAGGCCGCCACCGGCGAGCCACTCTTGCACTCCCTGCTCAGCCGGATCGGGCTGAGCAGGAGTCGATCGGGCTGACGGACCCGCCGCCGACCGTGCTGCCAGTCAGTCCAGCCGGTCGGCGGCGACCACGCCCCGCAGGACGGCGTCGATCGCCCGGCGGGCCTTCGTCGCGAGCGCGGGGTGCGGTGCGACGTCGGCGATCTGACCGAGCAGGTCGACGACCTGCTTGCACCGTCGGACGAAGTCCCCGGCCGCGAGATCCGACCCGCGCAGCACGACCTCCAGGCGGGCCCCGCTGGCCCACCGGTGCACCATCCAGGCGATGCCCGGCTCGGGGGGCGGGCCGGGTGTCAGGCCGACCCGCCGTTCCTGCCGCTCCAGTTGCGCCCAGGCCTCGGTCATCTCCTCCAGCGCTTGGGCGACATCGGCACCGGGCAGCCGCGGGGTGAGTTCACCCGCCTCGCGTCGGGGCTCGTGCACGAGCGCGGACACGCATGCGGCCAGTCCTGCGGCATCGACCCGCCGCCACACCTCGATGCGGATGCATTCCGCCACGAGCAGGTCGCGCTCGGCGTAGATCCGCCGCAGTTGCGCCCCGGCATCGGTGATCGCCTCGCCGGACGGGCTGAGATAGCCGCGTGCGGCAAGCAGCTCACAGATCCGGTCGAAGGTGCGGGCCACCGAGTTGGTGCGGCTCTCGACCTTGCGAGCCAACCCGTCGGTCTCCCGCCGTAGCCGCCACCACCGCTCCGCGATCCGGGCGTGGTCCTCCCGGTCCGGGCAACCGTGGCAGGGGTGCGCTCGCAGCTCTCGGCGCAGCCGGGCGACCTCCTGCTCGCGCTGCTCCCCCGCTTCGGTATGCCGTGTCCGCCTGCGCCCGTCGGTCGGCACGTCTCGCGACGAGACCGCCACGCGTAGGGTCGCCGCCAGGTCACGGCGCGCCTTGGGATTGCGCACGTTGAGGTGCCTGGGCACGGTGACCTGGGTGACCGCCGCCACGGGCACCGGCACGTCGATAGCGCTGAGTCGACGCAGCTGTCGATCGGCGGTGATCACCGCTGGGGCGCCGTCCCGGCCGGCCGTGGCGGGTGCGACGACAACTGCCCAACCGGGGCTCCGCCCGGCCGGCACCCACAGGACATCCCCGATCCGCAGCCGCTGCAACGACCCGGCGGCCTCGCTCCGGGCGGCGGCCGCATCCGCCTTCGCCGAGCTCTTCTCCAGGTCGCGCAACTGCGCCCGCAACGCGGCATACTCGGTGAAATCGCCTGCTTCGCAACGCAGTTGATCGGCGAGCTCACTGAGTTGGGCCTTGCTGCGTCGCAGCGCACGGACGAATCCGACGACCGCCCGGTCGGCCTGGAACTGCGCGAACGAGGTCTCCAACACGGCCCGGGCCCGGTCCCGCCCCACCTGAGCGACGAGGTTGACGGCCATGTTGTAGGTCGGCCGGAAGCTGGAATGCAAGGGGTAGGTGCGGGTGCTGGCCAGGCCGGCCACCGCCTCCGGGTCCAGGCCGCGGCGCCATAGCACCACGGCGTGGCCCTCGACGTCGATGCCCCGCCGGCCCGCCCGGCCGGTCAGTTGGGTGTACTCGGCGGGGGTGAGATCGGCATGGGTCTCGCCGTTGTACTTCACGAGCTTCTCCAGCACGACCGTGCGCGCCGGCATGTTGATCCCCAGGGCCAGGGTCTCCGTCGCGAAGACCGCCTTGATCCGACCTGCCGTGAACAGTTCCTCGACGATCTCCCGGAAGGTCGGCAGCATCCCGGCGTGGTGAGCGGCATACCCGTTGCTGAGGCCGTCGACGAATTCCCAGTAGCCCAGCACCCCGAGGTCCTCGTCGGCCAGGCCCATCACTCGCTCCTCGACGACCCGCCGGATCGCCGCCCCCTCATGCTCCGACACCAAGCGGACCCCGGCGGCCAGCAACTGCCCGACGGCGCCGTCGCAACCGGCCCGGCTGAAGACGAAGGTGATCGCCGGCAGCAGCCCCGCCCGGTCGAGGGCGTCGATGACATCCGCCCGGCGGGCCACTCTCCCGCGTTCGCCCGGTCGGTCCCACCCTGCCCGACGTTCGTCGCGGCGGATGCGCGCCACCAGATCGGGATGGACCCTCGGGTGCCCAGGGGCCGAGTCGGGCTCCTCGACGAACAGGTCGTAGACCTGGGTGCCGACGAGCACGTGCTGCCACAACGGCACCGGGCGGACCTCGGAGACGACGACCTCGGTGGCACCCGGGCGCACCTGGGCCAACCACTGACCGAACTCCTCGGCGTTGGAGACGGTCGCCGACAGCGAGACGACCAGCACGTCCTCGGGAAGGTGGATGATGACCTCCTCCCAGACCGCGCCCCGGAACCGGTCGGCGAGGTAATGCACCTCGTCCATGACGACGTAGCCGAGACCACGCAGGGTGGGCGACCCGGCATACATCATGTTGCGCAGCACCTCGGTCGTCATGACGACGATCGGGGCCTCCCCGTTGATCGAGGAATCCCCGGTCAGCAGGCCCACCTTGGCCGGGCCGTGGCGTCGTACGAGGTCGGCGTACTTCTGGTTGGACAGCGCCTTGATCGGTGTCGTGTAGAACGCCTTGCGCCCCGTGGTGAGCGCCAGTTGGACCGCGAACTCACCGACGACCGTCTTGCCGGCCCCGGTCGGCGCGGCCACGAGCACCCCCCGCCCCTGCTCGACGGCCCGGCAGCCCTGCACCTGGAAGTCGTCGAGGTCGAAGTCGAGCCCGGCCGCGAACGCCGCCAGCTGCGGGTAAGCCGGGTCAGCACCCCCGTCGGCCCCCGCGCCCCCGTCGGCCTCGGCACCGTCGCGCGCGGTCACGGCGCGCAGATCCGCAGGGCGCCCGGCACGGCGTGCAGGTCGACCGGCATCTGCAGGAAGGGCTCACCGTCGGCCTCGGTGTGCACGTCCGCCGCGTCCAACTGCACCCGCGCCCCCCGCAGCAGCTGAACGGCCGGGTGGCGGACGTGGCTGCCTGAGAAGACCCTCGGGAAGACCTTGAGGAACTCCCCCCGACCGATCTGGTGCAGGATCATGACGTCGAGCAGACCATCGTCCATCCGCGCCTCCGGGCAGACCCGCATGCCCCCGCCGAAGGCGCCGCCGTTCGCGACGGCCACGAGCATCGCCGTGGTGTCCACGCGCTCGTCGTCCACGTGCACGGCATACCGGATGCCGCGGAAGCCGGGCAGTTCGGCGGCGACGGCGGCGAGGTAGCGCGGCGTGCCGTGGATCCGGCGGAACCGGGCGGCTCGGGCGTTGACGATCGTGTCGAAGCCGCCGCCGAGCACCCCCAGCCACCAGCGGTCCGGGTGCGTGCCACTGCGACCGGCATCGATGGGTCGACTGTGCCCGGCGCCGATGAGGCCGGCGACCTGGGTCACGTCGCCGCGACCGAGCCCCAACTGACGGGCGTTGTCGTTGCCGGTGCCGGCCGGCAGGATCGCCAGCGGCACGTCGGTGCCGGCACAGGCATTGACTCCGAGGTGGGCGGTGCCGTCGCCGCCGACGACGGCCAGAACGTCGACCTGCCCGTCGTGTACCGCGGCGTGGGCGACCCGGCGAGCGGTCGTCGAGTCGGGCGCGACGAGCGCGTGGACCTGGTGACCAGAGCCGGTGAGCTGCTCGGACAAGGTGACCCCGAGGGCGCGAGCTCGCCCGCGACCTGAGGTCGGGTTGACGAGCAGGCCGACACGCGGCCATACGGGGGTGGGGGGCACGTGCGCGAGGCTACCGTGTCACCCGCGTCGCAGGCCGTCCTGCAGTCGCCCGCGGCCCGGGGCAATCACAGGGGTGACGGCTGGTCGTCGGGCAGCGCCCCCCAACCCGGGTTGGCCGCAGCCTGTTTGGCTCGGCGCCGGTCCAGCAGCCAGGAGATGCCGACCGCGGCGAAGAAGAGCGCGACGAGCGGCAGGGCCATGAGGATCATCGTGTAGGCATCGGGGGTCGGGGTCATCATCGCGGCGAAGACGAAGATGAGGAACACCGCCATCCGCCACGCCTTGAACATCACCCGGGCCGGCAGGATCCGGGCGGCGTTGAGGGCCACGAGGAAGACCGGCAGCAGGAAGCCGCAGCCGAAGGCGAGGATGAACTTCAGCACGAAGCTGAGGTATTCGCTGGCCGGCATGATGTTGGAGGCGGTCGGTGGGGTGAAGGACAGCAAGGCGTGCACGGCCCTGGGCAGGATGAGGAAGCCGGCCACACATCCGGCGACGAAGAGCGGCCCGGAGACACCGCCGAAGATCAGCGTGACCCGCTTCTCGCGCTTGGTGAGGCCCGGCACGACGAAGGCCCACATCTGGTAGATCCACACGGGTGCGGCGAGCACGACCCCGACGAACAGGCCGACCGTGATGAGGATCGAGAACGAGTCGGTGAGCGACTGGAAGTTCACCGAGGCCGTGGACAGGCCCTTCTCCTTGGCGATGTCCACGAAGGGCTGGGTCAGGCCGGTGAACAGGGTCTCGTAGCGCCACCAGCCGACGATGCTGGCGAGCAGGATCGCCACGAGCGACACCACGGTGCGACGCCGTAGCTCGCGCAGGTGGTCCACGAGCGGCATCCGCCCCTCGGGGTCACGGGGCGCTCGGCGTCGGAGAGGCATCGGGGTGGTCTCTGGTCGGCTGTGCCGGAGGTATGCCGTGGGGTCGCGTCGGGTGGTCGGCCGGCGCTCAGGCCGGGTCGCGGTCCAGCGGAGCTTGCGCAGCGGCCCCGGGGGCGGGCTGGGCAGCGCCCGCGGCGGTTCCGGCGTGGGTCGGATCGCCGGCCGAGGTGCCCGGGGCCGCCGAGTCAGCCGCACGGGGTGGCACGACGTCGCCAGGCACCGTGTCGGCCGCCGCCGGGCTGGGTCGTGGGGCCTTCCCGTCGTTCTTCATCTCGGAGACCTCGGACTTGAAGATCCGCATCGAGCGGCCCAGGCTGCGGGCCATGTCGGGTAGTCGCTTCCACCCGAAGAGCACGGCCACGAGCAGGGCGAGGATCAGCAGGTGACTCGGCTGGGCGAGGTCTCTCCACATGGCCTGAAGCCTTCCGTCGGTCGTGGTGCGGGGCCCTGGTGCCGGCTGTGTTCCGGTCACGGATCGAGCCACGGCCGGGTCTGGACGCGCGGTCAGTCTACGGGTCGGGCCCAACCGGGGCGGTGTGCGGCGCGGCGCTCGCGACGCTGTCGGGCCAACGCTTCGCGCACGTCCGTGCGTTCCGCGGCGACGACGAACGGGTTGCGAAAGACCGCCGGCTCGGGCCGCGGCGCGGTGTCGGGATGCTCTCCTGCGGATCGGCGCTGCTGCTCCAGCTCGGCGGCCGCGCTGCCCACCACGCCGACGAGGGCTTCGGCCTGCGCGAGCTCCACACCGAGGCTGCGGGCTTGTCGAGCGACGGCCCGGGACCGCAGCCACACGTAGCGCCCCCCACCGGTGAGCAGCCCGGCGAAGACCAGCGTCCACACCATGGCGCGAATCACCCGCTCACCCCGTATGCCGCGAGCGCTGCCGCCGCGCCGGCGCGGACGGACTCGGTCAGCTCCGGCGGGGCCTGCACGGTGAGGTTGCCGCCGAGACGCCAGGCCAGCCGGCGCACCCAGCCGGTGTCGGCGACCCGCAGGGCGACCGAGCGTCGGCCTTCGGGAAGGTCGGTCACCTCGTCGCACGGATAGTAGTCGGCCACCCACGACGCGCCCGCCGTGGTGTGCAGGAGCACCGGCACGTCGTCGGGGCCGGGCAGGTAGGTCTCGGCCGCGAGATCGCGCGGCTGCGCCCCCTCCGGTGGGACGCCCTCGACGTCGAGGACGGTGAACTCGACGATCCGGTCGAGCCGGAACAGCCGCACCTCCTCGGCCCGATGACACCAGCCCTCGAGATACCAGTGAGCATCGAGGCTGAGCACGCGCATCGGGTCGACGTCGCGTTCGGTCACCTCGTCACGCCCCCAGGACTGGTGGCGCAGCCGGACCCGCCGGTGGTCTCGGGCCGCCTGGGTGGCCTGGGCGAGCACCTGTTGGGCGCCGTCGCCGAGGCTGACGCTGACCCGTGCCGCGGCCCCGGCCACCGCTCCGGTGGCGGCCTCGAGTTTGGCCAAGACGCCGAGCACGGCATCCCGTGCCGTGATGCCCGGTGCCGCAGCGAGCGCCCGCAGACCCACCATGAGTGCGAGGGCCTCATCGACGGTCAGGCGCAACGGCCGGGAGATGGCGTCGGCGTTGCCGACATAGATCTTGCCGTCCTCCCAGTCGGCCTCGATGAGGTCATCGGGCAGATGCCCGGGTGTGCCGCAGACGAACAACAAGGCCAGGTCGGCTTCCACCTGGTCGCGGGTCACGCCGAACCGGGCGGCCGCCTCCTCGACGGCGACGCCCTGGTGCCGCAGCAGCCACGGCACCATGGTGAGCAACCGGGCCAACCGGTCGGTGGCGCTCTCGGCGGGCGCCCGGCGCCGCCGGCCGGCGGGGCGGGCGGTGGGGTCGACCGACGCGGCGGCCGGCGCCGGCACGTCGTCGGGGGGCTCCGGCAGTCGCAGATGCGCCTCGAGGGCGCCGACCAGCAGCCGCACGACGGCGTCGCGCAGCTGCACCGGCGCCTCCACCACGACGTCGGGGCCGAAGCCGGCGACCTCCTGCGCCAGGGCCGCAGTGTCGGCGTAGTCGATGTCGATGAGCGACCAGGTGTCGTCCACCTCACCGACGGTGCGGGCCCGGCGCCGGAGGGTGTTGCCGGCCCCGACGCGCACCCGCAGGATCGCCGGCGGCTGGTCGACGACGGCGGGCTCGGCGTCGCGGGCCAGCACCCGTGGGTGATGCCCGGCCGGGATCTCGTATGCCGCGGCTCCCCCGAGTGCCGTCACTGGCCCGTCGATCCGGCTGAGTCGGAACACCCGCTCGGCGCCTCGGTCGACGTCGTGACCGGTGACGTACCACCGACCGCTCGCCTGGGTCAGACCCCAGGGCCGCAGGTGACGCATCGCCGTCGACCCGTCCGCCTTGCGATACGCGAAGCGGATCGCGCGGCGCTCCACCACGGCCCGCTTCACGTCGTCGAAGGCCGGCTCGGTGGTGCGCACCCGAGGCTCGACAGCGACGAGAGAAGCGCTGTCCAGTTCGACGCCCGTCGCAGCGAGTTTGGCCAGTGCGGCGGTGGCCGGCCCGGCGAGACTGGCGTGGGTCCAGGCGCGCCCAGCCAGTGCGAGCGCAGCCAGTTCCTCCGGCCGCACCTCGATCGCGGGGAGGGCGTATTCACGTCGGTCGATGAGATAGCCGGCATCCTCGGGTGAGACGGGGTCCTCCCGGGTCACCAACGGGATCCCCAGCTCGCGCAGCTCGTCCTTGTCGCGCTCGAACATCCGGTGGAACGCCTCGAGCGTCGCGGTGTGCTGGTAGGCCGGCACGGCCACGCGCAACTGGGCCTTGGTGAGCGGCCGGCGCGTGGACAACAGGGCGATGACCAGGTTGAGCAGACGCTCGGTCTTCGCGGCGGCGTGCTGCTGGGTCACGTTCCGACGCTACCCGACGCCGTTCGGCGGCCCTGGGCCCCGCTGCCTGCCGGGAGTGTCCTCAGCGCAGCCCGACGAGGTCGACGACGAAGACCAGCGCTTCCCCGGGTGCGATGACGCCGCCGGCACCCTGGTCGCCGTAAGCGAGGTGAGCGGGGATGGTGAGTTTCCGCCGTCCGCCGACCTGCATGCCCACCAGACCCTGGTCCCAGCCGGCGATGACCTGGCCGACCCCGACCCGGAAGGACAGCGGGGCACCGCGGTCCCAGGAGGCGTCGAATTCTTCACCTGTCGAGTGGGCCCACCCGACGTAGTGGGTCGTAACCGTCTGGCCAGCAGCGGCGGCCGGGCCAGTACCGGCGACGAGGTCCTCGACGACGAGGTCGACCGGGGGCGTGTCACCGGGGTAGTCCAGCTCGGGCTTGGTGCGGCCGGCGAGCGGATCGGTGGTGGTCATGCGGAACTCCTCAGCGGTCGGTGTCGACGCCGTCCGCACGAGCACGGGTCGGCGATGTGGGCCCAGGTCGGGCGCGTTGTCTCAGGTAGCGGAGAGGATGTCGACGACAAAGACAAGGGTGTCGGTGCCGCTGATCTTCGGCGGACTGCCCTGCGGGCCATAGCCGTCCGCGGGCGGCACGACGAGCACCACCCGGGAGCCGACCTTCTTGCCGATGAAGCCCTTGTTCCACCCGGCGATGACCCTGCCCTGCCCGATATTCGCCACGGTGAACGCACCTCGCGACCACGAGGAGTCGAAGACACTGCCGTCCTTCCACAACACGCCCGTGTACTGAACAGTTACCGACTGTCCGGCCTGCACCGGGGCACCAGCACCTTCGATGAGGGTCTGACTCACCAACGTGGCCGGCGGCTCGACACCGGCCGGGATGCTGATCGTCGGGCCCTTGGCAGTGTCGAACGCCGTGACCGTCGGCAGCCCGGGCACCGGCGGTACGGCGGTGCCCTGAGCCTGGGTGGGCAGGACGTCGACGATGTCGACGAGGAAGAGCAGGTGCTCGGTCGGGGAGATGCCCGCCTGCGCGTTGCCCTGACCTTCGAAGGATTCCGACGGGGGCAACGCGACCAGCACTCGAGAGCCCTTCTGCGCCCCGGCCAGCCCGGTGACCAGGCCCTTGAGCGTGCCGGTCGTGGACAACTGCAAGGGCTGTGGTTGCCCGCCGAAGGTCGTCTCGAGCTGGGTGCCGTCCGAGCCCTTGACCACCACGGCGTTGATCAACAACCCACCGCCGCTCTGCGCGACCGCGCCATCGCCGGCCCGCACCACGCGACGAGTCGTGCCCGACACCTGCAGCGGCACGGTCGCCAACTTCAACGACGGGCCCTTGTCGCTCTCCACGACCTGCACCCGATCGAGAATCGCCAGATCTGCAGCAGCGCCCAGCGGACCCGGCTTCGCCTCCGGGACCGCAGCCGCCCCCCCTCCCGGTGTCCCCGGCGCGCTCGAACCGGCGGCGGGCGCCGTGGGTGCCCCGGACGCCGCGGCTGAAACCTTTGCAGCGCCGGTGCGACCGACATTGAGGCTGCTGTCCTGCGCGCAGCCGGCCGTGAGGCCGACGACACACAGGCCCGCCACGGCCAAGGCCAGGCGACCGGAGGAGGTGGCCCGTCGGGTCGGCAAGGGCGGGAATGAGCGGGTAGGAGTCACCGGGGAACCTCTGGGTCGACGACGAGAGCTGAGGTGCAAACCAGATGACTGTATCTCGGCTCGCGACGGGCTTGCGCACCCTGGCCGACCAGGCCAGCCGGTGGCGACGGGTCAGTAGGCGGCGAGGATGTCGACGACGAAGACCAACGTGTCGGTGCCGGAGATCGCCGGAGGGCTGCCGACCGGCCCGTAACCGTCGGCCGGTGGCACGACGAGCAGCAGCCGCGAACCAACCCGGGCCCCCACGAGGGTCTTGTTCCAGGCGGGGATGACGTCGGCCTGCCCGATTCCGGACACGAGGAAGGGTCGAAGGGTCGGCCACGTCGAGTCGACGACCGAGCCGTCCTTCCACAGAACTGCCGTGTAGTGCACGACGACGTCCTGGCCGGCCCGGATCTGCGCGCCGAGGCCCTCGATGAGCGGCTGGGTCACCAGCGTGCCGGGCGGGGCCCCGGCCGGCACCTGCACCGCCGGGCCGGACCCGACGACCGTGACGGTCGGCAGTCCCGATGTCGGCGCCACGGCGACGCCCTCGGCCCGGCCCGGAAGCACGTCGAGCACGTCGAAGACGAAGACAAGATGCTCGTCGGCGGCCACCGCCAGCTGCGGATTCCCCTGCGCGCCGAAGGCCTCCGCCGGCGGCACGGCGATGACGACGCGGGCACCGGGCTGGACCCCGGTGAGCGCGCCCACCAGCCCGGCCAGGGTGGCCTGCGGTGTGAGGGTCACCAGCTGCGGATCGCCGTAGCTCGTCTCGACGACACTCCCGTCGGACCCGCGCACGGTCACCCCGGCGACTCGCACCGTCCCGCCGGCGACGGCCGTTCGCCCGGATCCGGCGCGGAGCGTGCGCCGAGCCGTGCTCGCCACCCGCAGTGGTCGTTGCGGCACAGCGACGGTCGGGGCCTGTCCCGGGGAGGTATCGGTGACCTGCACCGTGGCCAGCCGGGCCAGATCCTCCGCTCGACCGGCCGCACCGACACCCGTCAGTCCGACGCTGGTCGCGGGCGGCGCCGGGCCCGCGAGAGGGCCAGATCCCGGCTCGGCGCGGCCCCGGATGACCACCGCGAACACCGCGAGGCCCAGGACCGCGAGGCCACCCAGCAGGAACCAGAACCGACGCGTCGCGCTGGTCGACCCGGCTCGGGCCTGGGCGGCCCGCAGCTGCGCTCGCGAGAGGGAGGGTGCTCCGGCTGAGCCGGCCCCCGGCCCGACCTCGCTGACGTTCCCCGACGGGTGCCCAGGCCCGGCTTCGCCGCGGGCCGGTGCCGACACGGGCCACGGCGCCGACGCGGCCGGGACGAAACCCGGGCCCGGACGGGCAGCCTCGGCACGAGGGTCCTCGTGCGGGTCATCGACCGAGCCTGGTGTCACCTCGTCATCGTCCCCTCGTCCTCGTCCCCTCGTCCTCGTCAGGTGCTCTCACATGGCCGCGATGAGCCGCTCCACCCGTTCGTCGACCGAGGCGAACGGGTCCTTGCACAGGACGGTGCGCTGCGCCTGGTCGTTGAGCTTCAGGTGCACCCAGTCGACGCTGAAGTCGCGTCGCTTGGCCTGGGCGGCCTTGACGAACTCACCGCGCAAGCGGGCCCGGGTCGTCTGCGGCGGCACCGTCTTGGCCTGGAAGGTCTCCAGGTCGGTGCACTCGCGCTCGATGAGGCCGCGCCGTTGCAGAAGGTAGAACAGTCCCCGTCGGCGGTTGATGTCGTGGTAGGCCAGATCCAGTTGCATGAGCCGGGGGTCGTCCAAGGGGAGGGCGTGCTTGGCGGCATACCGATCGATCATCCGCCTCTTGATGACCCAGTCGATCTCCCGCTCCACGAGGGCGAGGTTGTCCATGCGGACGGCCTCCAAGGTGCGCTCCCAGAGATCGAGGACCCGAGCATGTATGCCGCTGCCGAACCCCTCACGATCGGCGAAGTCCTTCGCCCGGGCGAGGTACTCGGATTGGATGTCCAGGGCGCTGGCGGTGCGTCCGTCGGTCAGCCGGACGGTCCGGCGGCCGGTGATGTCGTGGCTCATCTCCCGGATCGCCCGGATCGGGTTCTCCAACGCGAGGTCGCGCAGCAGCAACCCCGACTCGGCCATCCGCAGCACCAGGTCCGCGCTGCCCACCTTGAGCAGTGTGGTGGGCTCGGCCATGGTCGAATCACCGACGATGACGTGCAGGCGGCGGTACTTCTCGGCGTCCGCGTGCGGCTCGTCGCGGGTGTTGATGATCGGTCGACTGCGCGTCGTCGCCGAGGACACGCCCTCCCAGATGTGATCGGCCCGCTGGCTGACGCAATAGCTCGCACCACGGCTGGTCATGACGAGTTTGCCGGCCCCGCAGATGAGTTGGCGGCTGATGAGGAAGGGGATGAGCATGTCCGACACGGCTTGGAACTCACCGCCCCGGCCGATGAGGAAGTTCTCGTGGCAGCCGTAAGAGTTGCCGGCTGAGTCGGTGTTGTTCTTGAAGACGTAGAGCTCGCCGTCGATGCCCTCCTCGACGAGCCGCTGCTGGGCCTCCTCGGCCAGACCCTCGAGGATCCGCTCACCGGCCTTGTCGTGGACGACGAGGTCGCGGATCGAGTCGCACTCCGGTGTGGCGTACTCGGGATGACTGCCGACGTCGAGATAGAGCCGCGCGCCGTTGCCGAGGAAGACGTTGCTGCTTCGCCCCCAGGCCACGACCCGCCGGAACAGATACCGCGACACTTCGTCAGGGGTGAGCCGGCGCTGGCCACCCTGGGTGCAGGTCACTCCGAACTCGGTCTCGATCCCGAAGATCCGCCGAGGCATCGGTCCCCGCTCGCCACCGCCCATGTGCACACCATAGGCGGACCTCCCCGGGCCGCAGCGCCGCACGACCCAGCCGTGGGATAGTTGGCCCCATGCCGGACCCGTCCGCCACGCTGACGGCCGCCGAGGGCAGCGCCGTGGAGATCGCCGGGGATGTCAGTCGGCATGCGGCCGCGATCCTCGGGCGGGCCCAGGAGCATGCCATGGCGCTGCGCGCCGAGGCCGAGGCCGAACTCACGACTGCCGCCTTGCGCGCCCGTGATCTGTATGCCGAGGCCGATCGGCACCGCCGCGACGCGGCCCGGTTGCACGCCGAGGCGGCCGCGGACCGTGAGCAGGCCGCCGCCCGTCGCCAGGAGGCGCACGACGACGCGACGACCATGCTCGCCGACGCGGCCGACCAGGCCGCCCTGGTGCTCGATGCGGCCTCCCGAACCAGCGCCGAGGAGATCGAGACCGCGCGGCGGACCGCAGCCGACATTGTCGCGGCGGCACAGGCCGAGGCCGACGAGGTGCTGCAGGCCGTGCGCCGTGAGCAGGAGGCCGCCCGGGTGGCCCTGGCGGTGGCGGAGCAGCGCGCCCGCGGGCTGCGGGAGAGTCAGCAGCAGTTCGCCATGGCGCAGCAGGCCACGGTGCTGGAGCAGGCCGAGCAGACTGCGCGGCATACCGTGTCGGCGGCCCAGGAGCAGGCCGACCGGATCCGTGCGCAGGCGCAGGCGGCCGCGGACGCCACCCGCGCCGCGGCGGAGGCGCTTCGGATCCGGGCCGTCCACGAGGCCAACGGCGTGCGCGAGGCGGCTGTCGGCACCGCGGAGGTGACGCTCACCAGCGCACGGGCCGAGGCCGAACAACTCCTCGGTGATGCCGAGGCGCACGTGCGATGGGCCCAGCAGACGGTGCGCGAACTCGTCGATTCGGCCACGGTCGAAGCCCGACGCATCCGCACCGACGCGGCCCGCGACACGGCCGACCGGGTGCGCCGACGCCGTCACCAGAGCGCGACGATCCTGGCCCGGCTCACCCAGGTCTGCCGGCAGCGGCTCGCCGACGCCGACGCGGAAGCAGCGCGGCTGCGCGCCCAGGCCGATGCCGTGCTGGCCGCGGCGAAGTCCGATGCCGCGGCGACCCTCGAGGACGCCCGCGCCGAGGCCGGGAGGGTGTCGGCCGGCGCGCAGGAAGCCGCCGCAGCCCTCGCCGACCGGGCCCAACTGCGATTGCATGAGGCCGAGTCGGGAGCGCGGCTCGTACGCGAGCGCACTGTGGCCGAGGTCGAAAAGCTGCACCGTGAGGCACACGCCGAACGCCGTTCCGCCCGAGAGGAATTCGTGCGTCTCGTGGGCGAAGCGCGCAGTGAGGCCGACCGGTTGCGCACGCAAGCCCGCGACACGGTGGCAGCCGCCCGATCGGAGGTCGCCCGACTGACCGCCCGCCGCGACGAGATCGCCTCCTCGCTGGCCGATCTCTCCGGGGTGATCGAGGCACTCGCCGAGCCCGAACGTCTCGACAGCCCGCCCACTCCCCTGGCGCCGCCCAGCGCTGAACCGCACCACCCCAACCCCGATGGGACACCAGAATGACCGAACACCAGTTCCGATCCGTCATGCGCGGCTACGACCCCCACCAGGTCGAGCAGGTCCTGCGCGACTTGTCCGGCGCGCTCGACGCCGCACGCAGCGACGCGGCGCAGAGCACCGTGGCCGTCAGCAAGCTCGAGGCAACGAACGCCGAGCTGCTCAGCCGGCTCGAGCAGCAGGACGCTCACGTGCAGCAGCTCAGCGGCGCCGCGCAGGAGGCCGAACGGCGAGCCACCGCACCGACCTTCGCCGACCTGGGCGAGCGGATCGGGCACATCCTCACGCTCGCCGACGAGGAGGCCGCGTCGATTCGCGGTACGGCGCAGGAGGACGCTGCCGGCGTGCGCCTGGGTGCGTCGACGGAGGCCGACGCGATCCGGGCCGAGGCCGATCGCTACGCCGAGCAGACCCGTTCGAGCGCCGACACCGATGCGGCGCGCATCCTCGAGGACGCCCGCACCCGCGCCGACGACATCATCGACCAGGCCGATCGCGAGGCGTCGGCACTGCGCGAGGAGGCCGAGGCCCTCCTAGAGAGCCAGCGGGCCAAGGCCGCCTCGGCCGCCGCGGACTTCGAGACCACGCTCGCCGCGCGGCGCGACAAGGCCGCGGCCGACTTCCGCGAGCAACTGGCCACCCAGGAATCGACGCTCACCGCGGCCCAGGAACGCGCCGACACCCTCACCGCGGACGCCTCACGCACCCTCGGCGAAGCCAAGGCCGAAGCCACCGAACTGCTGGAGAAGGCTCGCGCCGAGGCTCGCACCCTCGTGACCTCCGCACGCGAACAGGCCGAGCGGGTCAAGCGTGACTCCGACCGGGAACTCGCGGCGCTGGCCTCGCGCCGCGACTCGATCACGGCGCAGCTGGGCAATGTGCGCCAGATGCTGGCCACCCTCGGCGGCGGCGCCCTGGCCGGCGGCCTGCCGGACCAGCCGGCACCAGCCACGGACGCCCCCACGCCGGAGGCGACCGCCGACGCCACCCCTGAGGCCACCGTCGAGGCGACCCCTGAGGCCACCGTCGAGGCGACCCCTGGGCCGGTCGAGGGCACCGACCCGGAGCCGACCCAGCCCGAAGTAGAGGCCGCGGTTGTCGAGCCTCTCGAATCGGCATCGGCAGAGCACGATGCGCCGCAGGACGAGAGGGCTGCGCCTGCGCCGGACGAGCACGAACCGGCCGGCCTCTTCGACGAACTCCCCGGCCACCGCGAGCCGAGCACCACGAAGGTGCGGGTGCTCGGCCGGCGGCGCTGAGGCCGGGAGTCTCGTCAGGCGGACGACCCGTCCGCACCCTCGTCGTGCGGTGCCTCACCCGAAAGGATGTCGTGGTGGCCGGGCACGCCGTCGTCGGTCTCGGGGGCGTGCGACGTCGAGCTCTCGACATTGAGCAGGTCGGCCAACAACGGCCCGACGATCCGTCGGAACGTCCGGCGCGGCCGGTTGCGGTCCAGCACGGCCACCTCCAGCTGCTCCGGCGCCAACACCCGATCCGGCGCCGAGCCCGCCGGGTCGGCGCTCAACGCCGACCCGGCCAGGCGCAGGACGTCCGCGAGCGGCATACCCGCCGACCAGCCCGCCTTCAGCCGGGTCTCCGCCGCGCCGGTGTTGCCACCCATGACGACGAACCCGTGCTGGTCGGCCACCGACCCGTCGTAGGTCAGCCGGTAGATCTGATCCTGCGCCGGCGTCAAGCCGACCTCGGCCACACAGATCTCGATCTCGTACGGCTTCGGTTCGGTCGTGAACACGGTGCCGAGGGTCTGCGCGTAGGCATTGGCTAGACCGCGCGCCGTGACATCCGAGCGGTCGTAGGAGTAGCCGCGCAGATCGGCATACCGGATGCCGGCCACCCGCAGGTTCTCGAACTCGTAGTACATCCCGACCGCAGCGAAAGCGATCCGGTCGTAGATCTCGCTGATCTTGCGCAGACTCTGCGGATTCTCCGCGACGAAGGCGATGCCCCGGTCGTACTGCAACACGACCACCGACCGGCCCCGAGCAATACCCTTGCGGGCATAGTCGGCCTTGTCCTTCATGAGCTGCTCGGGCGACACGTAGAACGGCATACTCATCGCGCGCCTCCCGCTTGAAGGTCGGCGCTCATCGCGCGCCTCCCGCTTGAAGGTCGGCGCTCATCGCGCGCCTCCCGCTTGAAGGTCGGCGCTCATCGCGCGCCTCCCGGATTCCCCCGGCGATCAGCCACGATCGACTCCACGATCTCCCCCAGCTCGTCGTCGCCCAGGAAGCGCACACCCTCGGCGCTGACCACCGCGAGGGTCGGCCAGATCCGCCGACCGATGTCCGGTCCGCCGGTCGCCGAATCGTCGTCGGCGGCGTCGTAGAGCGCCTCCAGGCACGCCCGCACCGCCGCCGCGGCATCCATGCCGGGGCGCCACAGCTTCTTGAGCGAGCCCCGGGCGAACATCGAGCCGGAGCCGATCTCGTGGTGCTCGGCCTCCGGGTAACAGCCGCCGGTCACGTCGTAGGAGAAGATCCGGCCCCGGCCCTCGTGCAGGTCGTAGCCGGCGAACATTGGCACCACCGACAGGCCCTGCATGGCCAACCCGAGGTTGCTGCGGATCATCGTGGCCAGGCGGTTCGCCTTGCCCTCGATGCTCATGATCGCGCCCTCGATCTTCTCGTAGTGCTCCAACTCCACCTGGTAGAGCTTCACCAACTCGATGGCGATGCCCGCGGTCCCGGCGATGCCGACGACGGAGTATTCGTCCGCGGCATACACCTTCTCCATGTCGCGGTTCGCGATGAGATTGCCCATCGTCGCGCGCCGGTCACCGGCCATGGCGACCCCACCGGCGAACTCCACACAGACGATCGTCGTGCCGTGCGGGGCCTCCAGACCCGCCGCCCCGACCCCTGCACCGGCCAGCCGCCGGGCCGGCAGCAACTCCGGGGCCACCCCGGAGACGAACTCGGTGAACGACGAACTCCCCGCACTCAGGTATGCCGCGGGCAACCGCCCGTCACGCGCCCCACCACCGGACCGCGTGCCCTCCGCACCGGACGTTGCCGCCCAGCCGGTCACTGGCCGCCCTTCTGGACGAAACTGCGCACGAACTCCTCCGCATTGCTCTCCAACACCTCGTCGATCTCGTCGAGGACGCTGTCGATGTCTTCGTCGGACACCTGTTTGGCGGCGCCGGGCGCTGCCGGCGGGGCCTCCGGTGGGGCGTCCGGGTCGCCCTCGCGCCGCTGCGGACGGCTCTGCTCCTGGCTCGGCATGACGACTTCCTTCCCGCCCCGGCACGGCTGACGGTCCGGTGGCACTCCCCCCAAACCTAACCGGCCCACCGTATCCCGACGTGGTCAGTCCGTGTCGGCGAACAGCTCACGCAACAGGGTGGCGATATCTGGGCTGCGGTCCAGCACCTCGCCGAGCTGGGCCTTGGTGCCCCGCAACGGCTCGAGCATCGGCACCCGCTGCAACGCC
>WBZP01001274.1_pt1 | contig 31693 bp, 14 predicted proteins | sample 5204301 | NCBI WGS metagenome assembly WBZP01 (sample SAMN12412401, study PRJNA552823) | activated sludge metagenome | isolation source: activated sludge from nitrification reactor of wastewater treatment plant... | place: USA: Pennsylvania | collected 2017 | reverse complement strand
AAAGATGACGGGCTGTATGTGTCTGCAGCAGAAAATGTTCATCCAGAAATTTTTTCATACAAAGGATTTTGTGATTGGCAGTAACCATTTAAAAAACCAATCCTGAAAATTACTTAATTAAACAGTTACTCCCCCGTTATTAACATGCCCTCAGAGACTGACACCACGTTTCCAGGGGATAAAATCATCCTGGTTCAGCAGCACGGCTTTGGGTATCACTTCCCCGCCCGCGGCGCGGATACAGTACTCCAGGATATCTTCACCCATCTGTTCAATCGACTTTTCCCCTTCAATCACGGGGCCGGTGTCAATATCGATGATATCATTCATCCGTTTGGTGAGATTGCTGTTGCTGGATACTTTAATGGTGGGGCAAACCGGGTTACCGGTAGGCGTACCCAGGCCTGTGGTAAAGAGGATGAGCGTTGCCCCGCTGGCGGCTTTACCGGTGGTGGCTTCCACATCGTTCCCCGGGGTGCATACCAGGTTGAGACCGGGTTTTACAGCCGGTTCAGTATAATCGAGTACATCCACTACGGGTGAAGTACCCCCTTTTAAAGCAGCTCCGTTGCTTTTGATGGCATCGGTAATCAATCCATCCCGGATATTGCCGGGGGAAGGATTCATATGAAAACCCGACCCTGCCGCTTCAGCAGCATCACTGTAAGCTTTCATCAGCTTCATGAATTTGCGTGCAGAGGCTTCATCGGGTGTGCGGTCTATCAGATTTTGTTCCGCACCGCAGAGCTCCGGGAATTCAGCCAGCAGCACTTTGGCGCCGAGGGCCACCAGCAGATCACTGCAGTAGCCTACAGCCGGATTGGCGGAAATACCACTGAATCCGTCACTGCCGCCGCATTTTACACCCACCGTCATTTTACTGAGCGGAGCCGGACTCCGTTCCAGCTTATTCGCTTCCACCAGGCCTTTGAATGTATCCCGGATCGAATCGGCAATTAACTGTTCTTCACTCTGCGACTGTTGTTGTTCAAATACGAGCAATGGCTTGCTGAATGAAGGATTCAGTTCCTTCAGGTCTTTCAGAAAATCGGCCACCTGCAGGTTCTGGCATCCCAGGCTCAGCACGGTAACGCCGGCCACATTGGGGTGATTGGCATAAGCGGCCAGCAGTTTGCTCAGCACCGCCGCGTCCTGCCGGATACCGCCACAGCCTCCCTGGTGATTGAGAAACTTGATACCGTCAATATTTTTAAACGGACGCTGGCGGTTATCCTGCGCAACCGGAGCACCCAGGTTTATACTGTCGAGGTCATCACCCTGCTGGTAAGCTTCCAGCAACTGGTGTGTATAACGTTTATACTTATCCGAAACCGCGTACCCCAGTTCATTGTGCAGCGCTTCGCGGATCACATCGAGGTTCCGGTTTTCGCAGAATACGGTGGGGATGAACAGCCAGTAATTGGCGGTGCCCACGCTTCCGTCGGCCCGGTGATAACCATTGAAGGTTCTGCCGGCATACTTTGAAACATCCGGTGCCTTCCAGGTGTAGGCCGTTTTCCGGTATTCATAGGGAGCAGCCGCGTGCTGAACGTTGCCGGTGTGCATCCAGCCGCCGCGCGGAATAAATTCCTGGGCGGTTCCCACCAGCACCCCGTACATAATCACCGGATCACCCGGCTGCATGTCACGGGTAAAAAATTTATGCTTGGCCCTGATATCATCCTGCAGGATAAACTGCTCGCCGTTGTATTCAACCTGCTGACCTTTGGCCAGATCGGTGAGTGCTACCAGTACATTGTCACGCTCCTGAACTTTCAGAACAATTTTTTTCATGCTTAGTGTAATACCTTTTTAGCCTGCAGGGCAACCCGCATGCCTTCATTGATCATCATATTGAGTTTATCCGTTACTTCCTGTGTGAAACCGGGCAGCAGACTGAGGTCGGTATCCCAGAGGTCGGTATCCTGCAGGATATGCTGTACCAGCGCGGCCGGCTCCAGCTGATTCCAGCAGCGCATGAAATATGGCGCCTTTTCATCATTCACCAGGTAGTCGTGACCGTTATATGTGCCGAAATATTTATCATCCTGCACTTTCACCACTTTCATGAACAGCAGGTAAGCAGCGAAACTGGTGGAGAACAATTCGGGTACCTGCTTGAATTTTTCTACATACTGCAGCAGCACAGGCACGGCCCTCGCTTTCAGTTTTTGCGAATAATTCATGGTGATGCTCAGCCACTGGTGCTGGATATGCGGGTTGCGGAAGCGGTCGAGCACTTTCTGTCCGAATTCCTCCGCCTGCAGCAGGGACACATCAGCCGGTATGGCAGGTGCTATTTCCTGCAGCATGAGTTCTGTGATGAATGTGGAAACTACCTCATCTTCCATGGCCGCCCGTACAGTGGGAATACCTGCCAGGTAGGCAACACCGCAACTGAGGGTATGGGTAGCATTGAGCAGCCTGAGTTTCAGTTCTTTGAAAAGTGTGATATCCGGGGTGATGACCACACCGGCATCTGCCTGTGCAAATGACAGGATATTGGCTACCGCTTCATTGCCCTCAATCGCCCACAAACGGTACACTTCTGAAACAATGAGCAGATCATCGCTCACCCCCATCTCCCGCTGCATCTCCTGCTGTATGGCAGCATCCGTACCAGGTACAATCCGGTCAACCAGTGTATTGCAGAAATGATTGCAGTTTTCCAGCCATTCGATGAAGTTTTCATCCAGCCCGTTCAGATGGGCCAGATCCAGGATGATGGATTCCAGTTTCTTAGCGTTGTTATTGATGAGTTCGGTGGGTACAATCACCATCCCGCTTTGCTTGCTGCCGTCAAAGGCGATATAGCGCTCATACAGAAATGCCAGTAATTTAGCGGGGAATGACACCGGCGGATGGTTGCGGATATCCTCATTTACCAGCTGGATACCCACTTCCGTGGTATTGGAAACGATTACCTGCATCTGCGGGTTATGCGCACATTCCAGGATGGCTGACCAGTCCTGCCGTGCAGACAACACCCGGCTGATGGCGGAGCAAACAATATTCTCCTCCACCAACTTTCCGTTTTCCACCCCGCGGATGCAAAGTGTATACAAGCCGTCCTGTTTTTCAAAAACGTCTGAATCACCCTTGTTGGTGGATTTCACCACCACAATACGTCCGTTGAATATCCCTTCACGGTTGGCTTTATCAATGAAATAATCCGGCAGCCCCCGCAGCAGCACACCTGTTCCGAACTGCAGTACCCGCTCGGGCAAATCAAACACAGACTCAGCTGGCAAAGTAACCTTATCACTGCTGATATTCTTCAAGTTGTACCTGGTGAGAAGCATAGGATGATCTTTTATTGGTTGTTAAAAGTATTTATTGTTGTACGCCGGACGAGCCTTGCAGCCATTTGGCCGCCCATGCAGGGTATTCTTCAGCCAGCAGTTTAGCCGGAACTTCGGTATACCATGCATAGCCCATCCTGCGTTCATGTTCCACTTCTGCCAGACTTTCCCGGCGTTTACCATCGCGCCCTACAAAAAAAGGCTGGTTCGTTTGCAGGTCATAAAACCTCGCCCAGCACACATGCCCGGGTTCGGGCGCCAGCACTTTATCCTTTCCGTTGGGGGTGGCCAGGTTATCTACCTCTTTGAACCGGTAGCCCCTGATCTTTACCTTATCCAGCCAGGCCACCGCACTGGTAACCGCCTTTTTCACATCCGGCCCCGGATTATCAAACCGCATCAGGAAGCGGATGATCCCCACAGATTCCTGCCCGCTCAGGGAAGGGAGTTCATAAGCCCGGGCCTTTGCCGGCTTCAGACTGCGCTCATCATACTGGGCGCACCAGGCAGTTAGAACACCCTCCTGCCGGATCTGCGTCTGCAGGATGCATCCGATTCCCCGTTGCATCGCGAGTGCGCAACGGTTAAAATAAGATACGTTCATTACGTCCAATCCATTGCCGCCTTCCAGGATATCCACCAGCAGGTTTAATACGTTCACCATGGCGTTGTCGTTGAACGTAATCTCACCCCGGTAACCGCTGAAATCAGGCCAGAACTGCGGCCAGCCTCCATTGATATACTGCGCCTTCAGCAAATATTCCAACCCTTTTTCTGCCGCTGCCAGGAACCGCTGATCACGGGTACGCTTATACGCTTTAGCAAGGTACCTGATCTCGCGGGTGGTGGCATTGTTGTCAATGGTGGCATCCATTCCTGATTCGAAGCCCGCCCGCAGTTCAGCTAATTCAGAGGGCAACAGTATCCGGCGATAATCCACCTTTTCCTTATTAAACTGCTTGGGCCATCCACCGTTGGCGCGCTGGTACAGCAGCATGTTTTCCGCCACGGTATCAAACGCAACCCGGCTGTCAGCCACGGCACCCGTTATATGCTCATCGGCCGGCCCCGGCTTTTCCACAACCGGCTTCCAGCGGTAATCAAATACCCAGGCAGCATTGATATCATTCACCCCTATGGAAGCGGGCAGGTTGTTGGCATGCCAGCCATAATCGCCGCCTTCCCGGTGACAGTTATAGTAGTACACACGCTTACCCCATTGAATCACATTGGGAGGCGTGGCTACACGCTGATAAATATCTTCATTGGCCATTTCTTTTGAAAAGCTGCAGTCGACCAGGTAAAACTGGGCATCCCGGTGATAGCGGCCCAGTTTGTATCCTTCATCTCCTGTGAACTTACAGTTAAAGAAAACAGTTTTTGCGCTTTCATGCTTACTGCCGTCATGCCAGATAGCTGCCTCTTTACTTCTGCAGATAAATGTGCAGTGATCGGCCAGTGCCCAACCCCTCGGACAGTACATATCCACGCCGCCTTCCATCACACAATCCCGGAAATAAAACATGCCATCGTCTGTGTTCCAGGGACTCACCGTATCACCTCCTCCCGACCGGAATATGCAATTAAGTACATACAACCGGGTGGTACTGAATGAGCGGAGCGCCATCTGGTGGGCGGTTCGTTTCAGGGTCTTTTCTTTCTTCAGGCTGTCGAGCGGACATGGCACGGTCGTATCTCCGGTTACTGTAAAACCGTATTCATTGATAAATGAAAGATTTTCCAGCCGGATATCAGCGCCCCGCAGGTTGAGCGTTGCCACTCCCCAGTCATCGTTTTTCACCTGGCACCGGTATATATCCCTGGCCTGGTTGGTAATGATAATGGTGTTGGCAGGATCCTCCCCCAGCAACGTGATGAAATTATTTTCAATGAACAACTTTTCCCGGTAAATGCCCGGTTTAATGCGGATTATGCGCATTTTGCCAGCGTCAGTACCTGCCCGGTCGATGGCATCCTGTATCCGGGTGAACTGGCCGCTGCCGTCCTGCGCCACTACCCAGGATGTATCCTGCGCGCCGGCATTGAGCATCAGCAGTACACTAACTGCTGCTGTTAACCAAAACCTGTATCGCCCTTCCGGCTTCATTACCATCGTTACTTTTTTTTAACCGGCACCTGTTTTAACAACCACTGTACCAGTTCCTGTGCTGCGGAAAAATTCTGGAATTCTTCCGGAATTTTTCGTCCGTCCAGGTATTCATTGTACAACCACGGATCACCCATCGCCACTACGGTACCTCTGCCAAAACGGGCGGTAGCCATAATGATATCCTTTCCGTTGCGTATGAGAGAACGGGCCGGCGCTTTCGCTTCCAGCACACTGATTTCCTTGAGGTACATCTTACGGGTCTTCCGGAATACCGGCTGATCAGGCGTACTGTACACAGCGCCTGTTTCAAATTCATTGCCCTTCACCATATTCCGGCTGCGGTCAGTAAATGTTATTCCAAAGCGAGCTGACAGTTGATTAAACCTGGATAGTTCACAGTTCGAAGAATCATTGGCCAGCAGCAGCAGCACACCGCCCCGGCTTACCCAGGTTGCAATCACCGCCGCACTTGATGCGTTCATATAATTGGGCTTCGGGCAATCTTTCCAGCCATCCGGATCCACTATCACATACACATCGGTATTCTTCAGATTGCTGAAAGTGGGCGCCACCTCCAGGCTTGATAACCGGGTACCATAGCGTTCCCAGATATCCCCCAGCAAACTAAAGCCGCCGTTCTCCGTATCATCCCAGGTATAATGACGGCGCGTATTTTTACCGTACCCGTTTTTCCGCCATTCGTTGTTAAACCAGCAGTCCAGCGTAACCGTCTTTCCTTTGCCGGGCTTAGGCAGCGCTGCCAGCTCAATTTCAGAACTGGCCAGTATAAAAGCGCCCATTCCTTTGGGATCGTTCACAATCACCGGTTCACTCATGTAATATTCATAGCTGCCATCCCTGTATGGCTTTCCACCCAGGCCGGAAACAGATACCGTACCTTTTAAATTCGTTTGCCCGGTACTGTCAGTTTCAATAAACTCTTTCACAATTCCCTGGAAACCTTTACGTGCCGGGGCCAGGAAGGAAGCCGGCAGGTAGCCTTTTCGCACACCCTTTGCGAGTGTATATACCAGCATGCAGGATGCTGACGCTTCGCGGTAATTTTTAGGCGCAGCGGGCATATCAACAATATCATACCAGAGCCCGGTGGATTTTTCCTGCACTTTCACGACCGCCTCGGCAAACCGATGCAGTACTGCCGTGATGGAATCGCGGCCGGGATGGTTATCCGGAAAATAATCCAGCGCATCCACCATGGCCATCCCATACCAGCCGAGCGCCCTGCCCCAGAAATGCGGTGAACAACCCGTCTGCGGATTGGCCCATCTTTGTTCGCGGCTTTCATCCCAACCATGATACAGCAGTCCGGTTTTAGGATCACGGGTATGCCGTTCAATGAGCAGGAACTGGCGGGCAATATCATCGAATACACTGTCCTGCCCGTAATGTTCAGCAAATTCAGCGTAGAAAGGCTGACCCATATACAATCCATCCAGCCATACCTGCCAGGGATAAATCTTTTTGTGCCAGAAACTGCCTTCTTTTGTACGGGGATGTTCATCCAGCTGGGAACGTATGTTTTCTATGGCCTTTTTATATTTCTGTTTACCGGTAACATTGTACAGGAGGAACAATACCTTACCGTTATTGAGATGATCGATATTGAACTCATCCCGTTTGTAATCCCGCACCGTTCCGTCTTCCCGCACATAAAAATCCATGCTGTGCCGGATGTAATCAAAATACCGTCCTTCTCCGTATAATTTCCAGACGGCTTCCACCCCTTTGAGGATGACGCCCTGGTCATAACTCCATTTCGCAGGCTTTCCGGGTTTAAGGGCAAAAGAGTCTTTCCAGAGGTTCATGGCGGTCTGTGTCATGCGCTGCGACCAGCTCTGGGCCTGCATCGAAGCTGTGGACAGGAACAAGCAGATGAACAATATGTATATCTTTCTACCCATAAATGCATGAAGCCGGAGCTGGATTATGCCCCGGACTTTTTACGCTGTTTACTTTTTTTGTTTCGTTTAACGGGCTCCGGCACAGGAGGCTTTTCCACCCAGCTCACCATGACAGGAGTAGCCCCGAAATCGGCGAGAAACTGTTTTCGCGCCAGTGATGTATTGCTGTTGAGGAACGAAATACCCGCGCTGCGTTCGCCCTGCACCTGCAGCAGCAGATCGGTGCTGTCGGCATACTTTACCTGGTCAAGCCTTACCTGGTCGCTGTTGAACACATATACCAGGGGGTTGCTGTTTTTCGTGTATAGGGATATGTTAGTCAGCCTGATATCAGACGCTTCCTGTATATCAATCCCCTCATCTGCCTGGAGCACAGCATTGGTGATCTGAACATTTTTGACATGCATCTCGGGTATACCCCGGATGAAAATACCCTTGGCCGCCCCGTTACAGGTGAGATTATGAAAGAAGAAATTCCGGAACTGCGGGGTGCTTTCGTCCACCGGCCTGATTTCCACTTTGGGCGGTTCGCGGGTTTCTCCGCTGAGCGGCACCGGATCTTTGGCCATATAATACATGTCGAACAGAACGGCCTCACCCGGAATGTCTTTCATATCCACCTTGTTCACGTACACATTCTCCACCACACCACCCCTTCCACGGGTGGTTTTAAAACGAAGCCCGATATCACTTCCGATGAAATTGCAATTGCTGACATAGAGGTTCCGGGCGCCGCCACTCATTTCGCTGCCTACCACAAATCCGCCATGTGAATGGTAAACGGTGCAGTTATCCACGATCACTTCCTGTGTAGGCATGCCCCGCTTCCGTCCTTCTGCGTCGCGGCCACTTTTAATACAGATGCCATCATCGCCGGTATCAAACACACAATCCTTCACCAGCGCATAGCTGCAGCTTTCGAGGTCGAGTGCATCGGTATTGGTGCCGAACCAGGGATTCTTCACTTTCAGTCCGCGGATGGTAAGGTGTTCACTCATCATACAATGGGTGGTCCATGCCGGAGAATTCTGAAACGTAACTCCTTCCAGCAACACATTTCTGCATTGATAAATGCGGATCATGTTGGGCCGCAGGAAATCCTTCACATCCTCAAAGTCTGCGAGAGTTTTCCCGGCTTCCAGTTTACCGATGGTTTTATCTTTCAGTCCCTTCAGGGCTTTAGGAGAAGAATACCATGTTTTCTTGTCATCCGTAAGTACGCCTCCATATTTTTTCAGGTGCTTCTTCCATTCAGAGTCACTCATTTTTTCTTTCTTCAGCGGACGCCAGTAATACCCGTTTCCATCCATGATTCCTTCACCGGTGATGGCGATGTTCTGCAGATTTTCGGCCACTACAGGCGACTGGCAGCGGGCGGCATCCACACCTTCAAAGGAAGAAACCACCAGCGGGTACTGGTTGAAATCGGGTGAAAAAATGATCAGTGCGCCCCGCTGCAGATGCAGATTGATATTACTCTTCATAATCACCGGACCGGTTACAAATGATCCCCGGGGCACCAGCACAGTACCGCCACCCTTTGCCGCACAGGCTTCAATGGCCGCGTTGATGGCTTTGGTATTCAGCGTGTAACCATCCGCCACCGCCCCGAATGAGAGAATATTAACCGTATCCAGTTTAAAATGAGGTTCGTAAATGCGGGGCAGTTCAAAGGCATATTTTTCAGGAAAAGCCGAAGGCGCCAGGTACTGTTTCAGGGGATGAGCCTGCGTAAGAATCGACTGGCAAACCAGCGCCGCCACGGAGCGGGCGCCATATTCACTGAAGTGGGTATTATCTTCCTCTTTTTTGTTTACATACTGTGCGTAATGGCCGGGCTTAATATGCAGAAAGAGTCTTTTCGACCGTTCCACCCCTTCTTTTACCAGCAAATCCTGTGACAGCTGGTGCAGGTCTACCAGGTCGGTACGGAGCGTTTTTGCCAGTTCACGCACTACCCCGGGATAGTCGCCATGCTGATCCACAAAGGTACCGCCGGCATCAAATTTTCGTCTAACCACCGGGGTTATCAGGATGGGGGTAGCTCCTTTGCCACGTACCTCATTTACAAACCGAGTAAGGTTTTCCCGGTAAAGTGTATGAGCGGGCGCATAGCGGTTACTGTCAGTCTCTTTACTGTCGTTGTGCCCGAACTGAATCATCACGTAATCACCGGCCTGTACCCGGCCGATCAGTTTTTCCCATCGTTGTTCGGCTATAAAACTTTTGGTACTGCGTCCATTGGCTGCATGATTCTCCACGGTGATGTTACCGTTGAGATAACCGGGGAGCATCTGGCCCCAGCCCCGTTCAGGATTTCCTTCCAGCGGTTTATCCGCCATGGTACTGTCGCCGGCAAGAAAAAGCACCGGCTTTCTGTCGGGAGGCATAAAGGCGAAGCTCCCTGCCAGGAGGAGCAATATGGCAATTCGTTTTTTCAAAACCTGTATTTTGTTGCAGCCTCGCTGCTTATTTTAATTGCTGGATATCCACCGGATCCATATCGGTATAATTGTAATTCTCACCTGCCATACCCCAGATAAAACCATAATTGGACGTGCCGCATCCACTGTGAATGCTCCACGGCGGTGAAATAACAGCTTCTCCATTGCTTACCACCAGGTGGCGTGTTTCATGCGGCTGACCCATCAGATGAATCACCTTCTGATTGTCGGCCAGATCGAAATAGAAGTAGGCTTCCATACGGCGGTCGTGCACATGCGCGGGCATGGTGTTCCATACACTGCCTTCCTTCAGCAGGGTAAGCCCCATGACCAGCTGACAGCTCTTTAATCCTTCCGCATGAATGTATTTGTAGATGGTACGCTGGTTGGCAGTAACGAGACTCCCCATATCCACCGGGGATGCCTTTTCCCGTTTCATCAGCTGTACACGGTATTCCTTGTGGGCGGGCGCAGATAAAAGATAAAAGCGGGCCGGATTTTTTTTGGATGCGCTTTTGAAAGCCACCTGGCGGTTGCCCTTTCCCACATACAAACAGTCGAGTTTGCGAAGGGGGTATACCTTACCTTCCACCTGCACCTCTCCATCGCCGCCGGTATTGATGATCCCCAGTTCTCTTCTTTCCAGGAAATAATCCGCTTTGAGGGCATCATACACGGGAAGCTTCAGCAGCTTGTTCACCGGTACGGCACCCCCAATGATCACCCGGTCGTAATGAGAATACACCATTTCTATGCGGTCTGCCTGCATAATATGCTGCACCAGGAAATTTTTCCGAAGGGCCTCCGTACTCATGGAAGCGGTCTCTTCCGGACTATGGTGATATCTGATTTCCATATTTGCTTTTTGTTACAGTCAATGACCAGTTAGCAGGACATCAACCCTGGCTTCCATGATCATTTCCGGCATGCTGTTTCGGTGATTCCCGAGCCTGCAGAATGGAGGAGGATGACCGCTGGAGGACGGTCGCTGAAAATGCCAGATTTTGCTGATTTCAGAACAGTAAAACCTTAACAATTTTACGTTTTAAATAAAAGTAACCCCCTTATTAACAGCACTTTATTTATGCAAACGTTCCCGGTATCGGTGTCATTTGCAGCCGGTTTTTATCCGCTCCCATTTGCCCTACCGGAATACCCGAAACCGGTTACCGCCAGTGACTTTCAGCGGGGGTAAAACCCGGCACATAAAAACTGTACCGGCGGCTGTTATCATCCCGGTAAACGCCCGTTTTGGTATAAATGGCTATGGATCCGCCTGCAGCCCCGTCGGCAAAAAGCTGGGTACCGGGTCTGAATATTTTGATCAGGGCGATATCCATCGGATTGATCCAGAAAGGCACTTCCGGATCAAGCCTGATTTCATTCAGGAACATATCAACCGGCAGGTTCCGCCAGGTAAAACGACGGTTACCGGTGGATTCATCCGTTTCCATCCTCAGGCCACCTACTTTCATGGTAAGATAAAGGAACAAATCCGGGGCATTGGCGATTTCATCCGAACCCAGGCCATCGAGCATAATGGCATCCTGTCCGCTGAAACTTCCGGTGGTGATTTCCCGGTCAAATTCTTCCATTCGCCTTTTTGACCGGGAAGTAAGTACCACCTCAGGCATGATGATTTTATACCGGCTGGTATCCGGCTGAAAAAAATAACCGGCCGTATCCCGGGCGGGTATGCCGGATGAAACCACATCACCCACCGACAGCATGCGGGTAACCGTTGCCGTGGGTGTAAAGGAGGAATCAAGGGGTGTACTGATGTCCAGTTCCAGGTCATTCTTCTTCTTTCCGGGTTTTGAAAAAATGAAGAAAGCGGTATCCTGGAACAGGAGATTCCGGATGGAAAACTGCTGTTGCTCATCTGTCTTCAGTACATCTACTACCGACTGACGCCCTTTGGCAATCATCACATAATTCAGCACCTGCTCTCCCCTGCCCCCGTTTTTGATGCGGCCGGTGAGCTGAAAAAATGAACGGCGCAATAATACGTTGAAGGCATAGGCTCCGGACGGAAGGCTGCTGTCAGCAATCAGGCTAACCCCTGCATACCCGTTAATCAGGGGATACCGGAAATACCAGCGACGGCCCGTTTTGAGGTACTCAGCCACCACCTGCACGGTGGCAGCCTTTGCCACCCGTGCATAGTTGGGCAACTGAATATCGATGTTAAGGGTATCTCCCTTCCGGAGAACCGCCTTGTCAAAATCAACCAGGAGGCTGTCTGTTTGCTGTGCACCTGAAAACTGAAATACCAACAGCAGTAAAAAAAGCAGCCGCCATTTCCATGCACTACCGGGAACCTGTATCCGTAAAAACATACGCACCGGAATAAGTTAAAAAATAAGGCCACAAAAAAAATTTGCAGCCTTAAGGGGTATAGGTATTGAGGGTAATATCAGTAACCAGGATTTTGTGAGAGATTTGGATTGGCGCCCCTCGATGCCTGTGGTATGGGGAGCAACTCCGATTTATTGGGCGTAAACCCGATTGCATACCTGCCGAGAATGGTGGTACCAATGCTGCTGCCGATCCAGGCCACCCGGGTGGTGCCCGGAGGCTGATTGGTAGTGGAGGGAGCAGGAAAATACAGGGAGTTGGCCCACATGCTGCGGTCATCCGCTGTTGTACCGGTATAGTAATACATACTGGTGGGGAATTCTTCGTAGAGGCCTATCCGTTGCTGCAGTTCACTCAGCAGGAAACGGGTTTGTTCAATGCGGGTCTGAAGCAGGTTCCAGCGGATAAGATCATATTTCCGGATGCCCTCTCCTCCCAGTTCAAAGGAGCGTTCACGCACCACTGCATTAAAGAACTGCGTTTTACTCAACCCGGGGGCCAGGTCAACGTCTGATACGGCATCTATGGATTTACCGAAACCGCGGCGGCGTATTTTATTGACGGCATCATAAGCCGCCGTGGTAGGACCATTTAACTCGTTCTCCGCTTCCGCGAACATCAGCAACACATCCGCATACCGGATCAGCTGCCACTTCAATGAAAAGTACTGGGCTGCATCAGCGGGAGATACCACCGGGTTACTGATCCAGTCGCGGCGGTATTTACCATCCACAATCGCAGTTGCACCGGTAGCTGCTTTTGTTCTGCCATCAGCACCAACGGTATAAGGTGCGCAGGTTACATCGCGTCGCAGATCCATGGAATCAAACGCGTAGAAATAAGTGGGAATAATATTAATCGAACGGTTGCCCAGGCTGTTTACAGTGGGTCCATTATAATATCCGAGTTTGGTATCGCCGGTAGCATTGGTACCGATGGCACCTACCTGGAACATCAGTTCGTTATTGGGATCAATGATGGCGCGTCCGCAGACCTGGTTTTTCCAGAGGTCCTTAAAACTGGGATTCAGAGAATGTACGCCGGATGCGATGATCTCTGCACATTCGGTACGGGCAATTTCATAAAAGCGCTGATAATCGGGGCGGCGTTCCATCTGCGCGCTGTTCTGGCGCAGTGAGAATCCACCGCAAAATAAAGCGATACGCGCCCGCAGGGCTTTGATGGTGCCTTTGGTGATGCGTTCATCCGGCATATCGCCGATGGCAGACAGTTCATTGATCCAGGGAACATATTCCTGGGCCACCCGAAGGTCTTCAACGATCCTGTTATAAATACTGTCACGGTTTACACGGAAAGGGAAACGTTCTTTAACCGCCTGTACAGAAGCAGGCTCAAAATGGTAAGGCAGATCACCATAATTACGGATTGCTTCAAAATAAAACTGCGCGCGGAGGGTGAGTGCTTCCCCATACATCCGGCGGAGCTTTCCCTTTTCCTGGGCACTGCCATTGCTGAACCCATCCATCTGCGGGATATTGGCAATACAGATATTGGCAAATTCTATCCCCCGGAACATCTGCTCAAACGGGCGCTGGATTTCCGCATTCGCGGCAGTCAGTGTGTAACGGGAAATTTCACGGCGGGCATTGTCCAGTGAACCGGTAGGGCCCTGGGTTTCATCATTGTCAACCGGAAAATAAAGGCTCAGCACTTTGCCATAGCCCTGGTCTCCCGTGAGCTGCGCATATACGCCCGCGATAGCATGGAATACGGTTTCTGAATTACTGAAGATAAAGTCGGGGCCCTTTTCGGTAATAGGCTGCTGGTCGAGAAACTTTTTGCACGACAGCAACGCAGCGGGTATCAGCATCAGCAGTAAAGCATAACGGAATGTCTTCTTCATATAAACAATCATTAAAATCAGTTAAAATGTTGCGTTCAGGCCAAACATATAAAATCGGCTCCGGGGGTAAGCGGAATAATCCACCCCCGGTGTCAGAGGGCTGCTCCTCCGGGCGTTCACTTCCGGATCATATCCTGAATAGCTGGAGAATACAGCCAGGTTGTTGCCGGTTACATAGAGACGCAGTTTTTTTATACCGGATTTACCCAGTGCCCGAACCGGGAAATTATACCCGAGGCTCACGTTATTGATCCTTACAAAAGAACCGTCTTCAATGGCCCATGAATGTACCTGGAATGCGCCGGAACCAGTTAAGGGGCGCCAGATTTTAGCATTGGCATTGAGGGCAGCCAGTTCAACCGGATCCCGCACCACCACGCCCTGGTCGTTCACCGTGCGCCAGCGGTCTTTCATCTCAGCAAGCAGGTTGGAATTAGGAGTATACCCGTTGCTGAATTCAATTTTGTTATAGTTCAGCACATCATTGCCGTACACGAAATTGAGAAAGATACTCATGTCCCAGTTGCCATAAGTAAACATCTGGTTCAAACCACCGGAAAACTTAGGGGTAGCGTTACCGATGATTTTGGTATCATTATCCACATCGATGATATTATCACCATTCTGATCTTTGAATTTGATGGAGCCCGGCTGGGGCGTACCGATAATCCGGGTGTTATCCACCACGCCTGTTTTCAGTGTATAGGTTTGAGTAGTGGCATTGTAATCAAAGTCATTCACTTTGTAGAAGCCGTCTGTTTCCAGGCCATACATAGCGCCGATCGGCTCACCGATTTTGGCTACATAATCAAAATACTGACCGGCAACCCCCACGCCTGAATAGGCCGGAACAAACTGCTGACCGGTTCCCAGTTGAGTAATCTGGTTATTGTTGGACGAAAGGTTAAAAGTGGCGTTCCAACTGAATTTTTTATTTTTTATCAGTTGTGCATTCAACTGGATTTCATACCCCCTGTTCCTGGTGGCACCAATATTCTGCAGCTGAGTGGTGTACCCGTAAGTGGAAGCGATGGGCACACTCAGCAGGAGATCTTTCGTACGGTTCTCATACACATCCACAGTGAGGCCGATGCGGTCATTGAACAGGGAGATATCCAGGCCAATATTCTTACTGATGGTCGTTTCCCAACGGAGCAGGTCATTCACCAATGACACCGGAGTATATCCAAATTGGGATTGCCCGCCGATTCCATAGAAAAATGGATTATTCGCGAAATTGGTCAGGAACAGGTAATCATTGATGCGGTTATTACCCACGGTACCATAGCTGAGACGGAGTTTAAGATCGTTCACGGCTTTGGCATTCTTCATAAATCCTTCCTTGGCAATGCGCCATGCCACGGATGCAGAGGGGAAATACCCCCAACGACGGCCATCGGCGAATTTGGAAGAACCATCCGCACGGAAATTAAAGGATACAATGTACTTTTTGTTAAAGGTATAATTCACCCGCGAAAAGAAAGAAAGCAGGCTGGATTCATTCTTCCTTATCACGGGAAATCCCTGAAAATAATCCCCCAGGGAAGTATCCGCCAGTGCATCTTTTACCGCGATATTACTGGGGAGATTACGGCGTAGGTTACCCGAAAAATCCTGTTTAAAAATCACCATTTCCTGTCCGGCTACTACATCCAGGTCATGCTTCTTTTTATAGTTATTCAGCTTAAAAGTCACCACATTGGTATTGGTAAGCTGAGTCCGGTTGGTGGTATCGAGCTGCAGAACCGGTTTATTACTGCCCTGCAGGCGGGAAATGGAGGTAAGTGAATCACTGAACTGCCGGTCAACCAGCCTTGTTTTTTCATAACCGACAGTGGTTTTAAATGACCATTGTTTGGAAAGATTATACGTAAAAGATCCGGTGAGGTTATAGGCATTGGTTGTTTTCCTCCTGTACTCATTATTATTCAACTGCAGGGGATTGATCAGCGTGAGACTGTTGCCTACATTGGGCTCATTCCCTTCCACATCATCAATCGGATCTGTACCCGGCGACAGCCAGGGCCTGTATTTGATGGCATTGCGCAGACGGTTATACGAAGAACCCCTGTCATCCGCAACACCGGCGCCAAACACATTCTGATTATTATAGCGCCCCGAAGCCTGCATGCGGATTTTCTTGGAAGGCTTATAGTCGATTTTACCGTTGAACAGATGGCGCTTGTAATTGGAGTTCTGCACGATCGCGCGCTCATAGTTGTTGGTATAACCTGCCGTAAAGGTGGTATTATTGTTTCCCCCGCTCACCGAGATACTGTTGTTGGCTACAATACCCGTACGGCCCATCACTTCTTTCTGCCAGTCAAATACACTTTGATTTTTATAGTTGGCCAGCGTATCCCAGGTAGTTCCATATCTGCCGGCGAAAGAGGAGCTGTCCTGCGGGTTGGTTCGGGTACGTTCATATTCCCACATCACAAATTCATAGGGATCAAATACGTCCAGCTCATTGGCGAGTTGTTTGATACCCACCGCAGAGTTGAAATTTACTGTCAGTTTTCCCTGCTTTCCGTTTTTGGTGGTAACGATGATCACCCCGTTGGCACCCCTGGCACCATAAATGGCGGTGGCTGCAGCGTCTTTCAGAACATCAATACTCAGGATATCCTGGGGCGCGATGGTTGATAACCCGTTATCCACCTGCACACCATCTACAATGTAAAGGGGGTCGTTACTCTGTGTAATGGAACCTCCACCCCGTACCCGGATTTTCACATCGGCATCGGGTGCCCCTTCTGAAGTGGTAACCTGTACCCCTGCCAGCCGGCCGGTAAGGGCTTCTGCTGCGTTGTTGATGGGAATATCCTTGATATCTTTCGAAGTGATGGAGGAAACGGAACTGGACACTTCCCGCTTTTTGAGCGTACCATAACCCACATTCACCACCACTTCATCCTGCATAACAATATCCTGTTCCATAACCACGGTTATTTCGCGGGTATCGTTGGCAGTTACGATGGTCGATTTGTAACCTACTTCTGAAAAAATGAGATCCGTACTTCCGGCCGACTTTACCTGGATACTGAAACGTCCCTGGGCATCAGTCTGGGTACCCTTTTTAGCCCCCTTGGCAAACACGCTTACTCCGTTGATGGGTTTACCGTTCTGATCTTTGACCACTCCCTTCAGCGTTTGTGCCTGTGCAGACACCCCGGAAAATAACATCAGGAAAACAATCGCCAGAATGGCGGATAATCTTTTCATACAGCAACTTTTAATACCAGTTTCTGGTAAGAATAATGTGACAGTTAATTAGAGGGAAAAACAGCGCAAAATGCTGCATATCCGGTTCAATATTAGCCCTTTTTTCTGCCGCTGAAAGACAGGTAGAAAAGGTATTTTTATGCAATCGTTCCCGATAACGACAAGCGATTTTAGAGAAGGATGGAAAGTGTTCCAGTAATACATTTATACCGTCATGAATCCAACAGAAGTTCAGTTGAGCAGCGTCAGGATTGTTTAACTGCCTGCCGTGCCAGGAGCTTCCATCCGCTTTTCATTTTCTGCCATACCAGCAATACCCGCAGATGCACTTCGCCGGGTTTGCCGCCGTCGTTGGTTACAGCATCCAGTTTGTGCCGGACAATGGCGGTTTTACCAGACAGCAGCACCTGCTGACCACTCAGCTGAATGGAAACAAAATCACTGGACCCGCTGCAGATGCCCCGGATAAAAGACGCCCGGTCGTCTACCTTCCCGCCTGAATGCCCGTAGGTGAGCAGTGGGTGTGTCAATTCAGCCAGCACAGCGGAATCAGCATTCACCATGGCATCCTTCAATTGCTCTACGGCGGCTTCCAGCCGCAATGAATCCTGCTGCTGTGCAATTATTTCTGCCCGCAGGCAGCAAATAACGACTAAACATACTAACCATTTTTTCATAACGCAGATATTGATTCAAATGTGCTTTCAATTATTGAGCGGGCACTTCCACCCTGAACCAGTCCACATCCGCATACCCACTGTCGTTCCCAGCAGCCGTGCGGTTACAGAAGAAACCCATTTTCGCACCGATCCACCTGCCTTTCACAGCCTTAAACCGCATCGGTAATTCCCTGTACACAGTTCCTTCCGTACTGTAACTGAATACCGCCTCTCCTCCTGCACGAACCTGCAGCCGGAGATAAACAGAGTGTGAAGCAAGGGTGTCCGGGGAATGTACCTGCTCGGGCCCTCCTTTATCAGCCCGGATACAGGTGAGACCGGTTACCTGCAGGCTGTTGATGCCCTGCTCCAGCACCACCGCCGCATAATCACTGCCCATCAGCAGTAAACCGAAACGGTCTCCCGTCTTTTTGGGATGGAAGTGAACCAGCGCCGTTGCCGTAAAACTTTCAGCAGTCAGTTTCTGGAGCAGCAGGTTGGGAGCTTCCCACAGATTTGCACGGCCGGGCGGCTGCAATACACTGTTCAGACGTAAAACACCCCGGGCAGGAAAAGGCATCGCCCAACCCTCCACCGGATTGGCATGCCATTGCCATTGCAGCCCCAGCTGTGCACTGTTGCATTCATCTGTTGCAGGCAGGGCCGGTATTGTGCCGGCAGTTCCGCTTGCGGGTACCCGGTACCGTAATACAGGTTCGCCGGTACCATCACCATCCGGATCATTCCCGATTACGGGCCATCCGTTTTTCCATTGCATGGGCTGCAGGTGTACAATTCTTCCGTATGCGCCCTTGTCCTGGAAATGCAGGAACCAGTCTTCCCCGGCAGGCGTTTGTACCCAGGCTCCCTGGTGGGGTCCGTTAACCGGTGAAGTTCCCTGGTGCATCACTACTTTTCGTTCATACGGTCCGGTTATATGCCTGCTGCGCAATACGATCTGCCAGCCCTCTTCCACCCCGCCGGCCGGGGCAAATACATAATAATACCCATTCCTTTTATATATTTTGGGTCCTTCAACCGTGGGATCAATTCCATGTCCGTCATAAATCAGGGTAGCCGGCCCTGTTACTTTATCCCCCTGAGGGTTCAGTGGTTTTACTACCAGTACGCTTTTAAACCCTGCACGGCTGCCGGCATAGGCATGTACCAGGTACAGCTGACCATTGTCATCCAGCAGCGGACAGGGGTCAATCAATCCGGCACCTGCTTCCACCAGTACCGGAGCAGACCAGGGGCCTTCGATCCTTTTTGACCTGATCAGAAAAATTCCCAGGTCCGGATCTGGATAATAGATATGAAACTGCCCTTTAAAATAACGGAGAGAGGGCGCCCAAACCCCGTTCCCGTGTTGGGGTACCCGGTACCGTTCTTCAGGCTGGAGGCGCGGCAGCGCATAGGTGAGCAAACGCCAGTGCACAAGGTCTTTACTGTGCAGGATGGGCAATCCGGGTACTGCATTGAAACTGGAAGCTGTCATGTAATAATCACTCCCCACCCGGATGGCATCCGGATCGCTGTAATCAGCATGCAGGATGGGATTGCTGTAATAACCGGGCTGCGCAAAAACCGGCAGGGCCGTTGATAACAGTACCATCAGACATACATTCTTCATGATGTGCCGGAGAGTGATTGGTAATTTTTGCATAAGCGAAAAAAAGAGGCAGATGCCTCTTTGGTGATAGTATAATCATTTTGTTTGTGAGTCAGTGGTTGATAATGGAGAAAGAACAAAGTGGATAAAGTAAAAATTCAAAAGTAAAAAGTAAAAAAGCACCTCCGTCAACTTTCAACTTTCAACCTTCAACCTTCAACTTTCAACTTTCAACTTTCAACTTTCAACCTTGAACCTTCAACCCCTACCAATTCTGCCTCGGACAGGAATCATCATACTTATTACCCAGCAGGAACCCGACCATAAACTCATGGGTATTCCTGGAATACTGGTTAAGCGCTGAGGGAGCCACATCATACGCATACCCAATGTTCAATGTGTTGGAAACATTCAACCCCGCCATGGCAGAGAATCCACCGAGCTGATCACCAAACCGGAAATTAGCACCCACCCAGGCCTTATCATGATATTGCAGTTTCATACCAGCAAATATCTGCGGTGGTATAGGTTTTACATATTGAATCATCACGGAAGGCGTTAGTGACAGATCATCATTCAGAAAGGTTTTATACCCTGCGGTGGCAAAATAATGCGGCTGGAAATTAGACCCATAAATCGCGGAATCGGCACCAAACTTTGCCTTGGCCGGAATGATATTCATCACAGACAAACCCGCAAAATAATCCGCCCCGTACAACCAAAGCCCCGCTCCCACTTCCGGTTTCATTTTGGAGATAGCGCCGGAGAGATAGCCAACGGCCAGGTCAGACTGGCTGGTGAAGGTGGGCGAACCCCATTCGATCTTGGTGGCATCGATACTCACGGAAGACATCCCCACCATGAAACCAGCCGAGAGGGTGGTACGCGGATTCAGGCCTTTGTGGTAAGCATAGGTGGCGTAAGCACCCCACCGGTTGATATAACCGGTTTTATCGCTGATCACAATCGCGCCTACCCCATGATGCGGAGCCGGTGCCGTATATTCTTCCATATAGTTGCGCCCGCGCGGATTCTCACCCGGCACAGCAAAGGAAGTGGCATTGGTGCGGTAATCCTTTTTACCAATCGGGCCATGCACCGACATATAAGCCGTAACAGGCGCACCGTTGATGCCCACCCACTGGTTGCGGTAGCTGAATTTTAAATCCGTGTAGTTTTCAATCCCGCTGATAGCCGGATTGATGATATAGTTGTTGAGAATGTACTGGGTGTATACCGGCTTCTGCTGGGCAAAAGCAGTGGCTGCACACAGGACGCAACAGGTTAGAAGCAGTCGTTTCATATTCACCTCATTTATCGGATGATGGTTACATAGCCGGTTTGCGGTTTGCGGCCACCACCGGTTTCAATGACATAATAATAAGTGCCAAAGGGCAGTTCAGTGCCTTTGTACCGGCCATCCCAGGGTGTGTTGTAGCCATAGCTTTCAAACACCAGTTGTCCGGAGCGGGAGAATACCCGTACCCGCACATCAGGATACAAGGCGAGGTTTTCAATTTCCCAACGGTCGTGATTACCATCTCCGTTCGGTGTAAAGGTGTTGGGTACTACATATTTGCGTACCACTTTTACATCCACCGTTTCTGTTGCCTGGCAGCCCTTGTCGGAAGTAACCAGCAACTGGTAGGTGATATCAGCCGTGGGCAATCCGCTCGGATTGGCCGACCGGGGATTATTCAGATACGTGGAAGGCGACCAGAAGAAGCTGGCACCGTTCGTAATGGTGGGGTTCAGCTGCAGTACATCTCCTTCCAGTACATTGATCACCGAACGCTGGAAATTAATAACAGGAGTGGGATTCACTACCACCGGCTGCTCAGCAAAACTGGTACAACCGGTGAGGGTGGTATAGGTATACCGGATCAGTTGTGATCCCGGGCCGGCAGCAGCTGGTGTAAATGTTCCGTCATCAGCCACGCCGTTTCCGCTGAAGATACCACTGCCGGGCAGGTTGAACTGGTCGCCTGCTCCGGTAAGGAGGTAGGCATCCGCTTCCTGGCAAACCGGCGCCTGTGCAGGCAGCAGGGCTTTGGGTGAAGCCAGCAGACTGATATCCTGGCTGGCATCTGTAAAGCAGCCATCACCATTATAAGCACGAACAGTAATACGGTACGGAACGGTGGCAGGTGTGCCAAATTCCGTGTACTGGTTACTGTAAGTGGCATTCACAGCCGGATTGCTGACAGTTTGCTTCACGGCAGGAGCGCCGAGCTGGTTCCAGAAAATGTCAATTTTATCCACGGCGCCATAACCATTCACTACCGAGCGGTCGGTAATGGTCACGGGCAGGTTACTGCAAAGGCTGCTGAGATTGCTCACATCAAAAGCGGTGGTGGGCGCGGTGAAAATTTTCACTTCCCTGCTGGTAGAGGCCGTACAGCCACTGTCGGAAACGGCCTGCATGCTTACCTGGTAAGCGCCACCTGTACTGTAGGTAAAGGTGGGTGTAGCTCCGCTGCCTGCAGGGGCGCCGCTGACGCCAAAATTCCAGGTCCAGCTTAAGATATTACCACTGCTGATCGTTGCATTCTGGGCAAAGCTGGCATTTCCGGGCGGTATACAGGCGTTGGTTACCGTGAAATCCGGAACCGGGTTGGGATTAATCACCACACGGGCCGTGGCCGGTGCAGCGCTTAAACACCCGTTGGCATTTTTCACACTGAGGGTAACAGTATAAGATTGACTGCTGGCAAATACATGTGTAGCCGGGGCTGCTGTAGTTTGGGTGAGTGTGCCGCCATCTCCGAAATTCCAGGCCCATTCGGTGATTCCACCGGCCGCATTGGCAACTGATGCGTCATTGAACCGGATCAGGCTGTCTTCACAGCGGATGGCATCATAGGTGAATCCGGCTACCGGACTGATATTGACATTCACAACCGCCGTTGCCGGTGCGGAGGAACATCCGGCAGCAGAACTAACGGTAAGGGTTACTGTACGGGCGCCGGAAGCCACATAGGTATAAGTGGGATTCTGCTGATTGGAACTGCCGGGAGCCGGCGCGTCACCAAAATCCCATGTCCAGCCGCTGACCGAGCTGGCCGGGGCCGTACTGGACGAAGCAGAGAAATTAGCCGCATTCCCGATACAGATACCGGAAGGCGCTGTTATGACTGCTACCGGTTGGGCATACACGCTATTGTAGGTACGGCTGATTGCATTCCGGCAGCCATTGTTACTTACTGCAGTGAGTGTTACCGTGAACGGTCCGGTAGCGGTGTATGTATGCGAAGGACTGGCAGCTGCGGGCGATGGCAAGCTGTTACCATCCCCGAAATTCCATTCATAGGTTACCTGGGCGAGGGTACCATCACTGATGGTGGTGGTGTTGCTGAAAAGCGCTACGGCATTGGGCAGGCAGATGTTACCCGGCAGATCGAATCCGGCAACCGGCCTTGCACTGATATTGATATTCCTGGTTACCGGAGCGCTTACACAACCCTTATCTGTACGCACAGTAAGGGTAATACTGTGCGGCCCTTCCGTGGGGAAAACCTGGGTAGGATTCTGCTGCGTGCTGGTACCAGCGGTTCCCAGCGTCCAGTTCCATTGATTGATGACCCCTGAATTGGGTACAGACAAATCTGTAAATCCAACAGAACGGGTGGTACAGTTGATCGTATCCGAGAAGTCTGCGGTGGGCAATGCATTCACGGTTACGAGTAAAGTATCAATGGCCGATGTACAGCCTGCTGCCGTTGTAACAGTAAGCTGCACAGTTTTAACACCGGCTGTGCTGTAGGTGTGTGTCGGATTCTGCTGCGTACTGGTGGTTCCATCGCCGAAATCCCAGCTCCAGCCCGTGATGGTACTGCCAGGTGCAGTGCTGGTGGCGGATGAGAAACTAACGGTGCCGTTTACACATATTTCAGCAACCGGGGTTATGTTGGCAACCGGGGCAGCAAATATCGCGCTGTATGGCCGGGTAGTGGTATTGGTACATCCATTCTGGCTGATGGCCGTGAGACTTACAGTATAAGGTCCCGTACCCGGGAAAACATGTGTTGGACTTACCGGGTTCGGCGGACTCAGCAGATCGCCGGTACCGTCACCGAAGTTCCATATATAAGTAACCGTGGCAATGGTACCATCACTGATGGTGGTGGTATTATTGAATGCCGGAGATGCTCCGGGCAAACAGGTATTACCCGGCACATCAAACGATGCAACAGGAGAAGCAGCAATGGTAACCGTAATGGATTCGGGCACCACGCTGGTACAGCCATTGGCGGTGGTAACTGTGAGGGTAACCGTATAAGTGCCGGCCGTTGCGTACACATGTGTCGGATTTTGCAGGGTGCTGGTAGCGCCATCGCCAAAATCCCAGTTCCAGCCTGTAATGGACACGCCGAAACCATTGGAGGTATCTGTAAGGGTGATCGTACGGCTGGTGCAGTTCAGGTCATACCTGAAGCCGGCCCTGGGCAATTGATTTACATTAATGGTATGGGTGGCAGTATTCGAAGAGGGGCAACCGCCGGTAGAAGTGACCGTTAGCGTAGTGGTATGAACACCGGGAGTCAGCCAGGTTTTAGAAGGATTCTGAATATTACTGGTGGTGCCGTCATCAAATGACCAGTTCCAGCCGGCAATGTTACCGATCGTAATGGTGCTGGCATCCTGGTAACTGGCAGGCGCCCCCAGGCACACAAAACTGGGATTGGTATTGATGGCTGCTACCGGGGTGGCCTCCACCACCACGGTATCTTTGAAGATGCCAATACAGCCATTCGATGTTTCAAGGTTCAGCTGCACCGGGAAAACACCGGCATTATTATAAGTGTATGTCTGTACCGGGCTACTGCCGCCGTTGATCACCACATCCGCACCTTCCCCGAAATTCCAGGTCCATCTAACCGGCAGTCCGGCAGTGGCGCCGGTAACTTCAGATAAAGCAGGATCAAAGGTTACCTGTGTTCCTGAACAGATGGTATCCCGCGGGGCGATGGTGAAACGGGGCTTGATACCGCCTGAGATATCCACCAGCAGGCTGTCGCTGGAATTACATCCCCATGAATTGACGGTAGACAGAACCACATTAAACAATGTCTGGTTACCCAATGCATAGGTATGATTCACCGGGTTGGTTGCACTGGTGCTGCTGTTACCATCACCAAAATCCCAACGGACAGAACTGATGGTGCTGCCTGCCATGGGCAGGGTATTGTTGGTGAATGAAACAGCTGGATTACCGCAAGCTGCTGTATAGGTAAAGTTGATGTTATCGCGGCCTACGATCACGGGTATACGCTGACGATCCTCACCCGGGCAGTCACTGGCAAAGGTGCCGAATGCATTGGCAATGATCCGGTAAGTGCCCAGCGCCCGGAACTGGTAGGTAACCGGAGATTCGTATTCATAGAATGTACGGCCTTCCACGACATAAGAGCGTATAAACCTGGCCTTACCAGTAGCAATATCGGTCTCCCCTTTATTGCGGTTGTTGGGGGTGATCCGCGGATCCAGTACATTCTCAGGATACCATACAATACTGTCGACCAGGAAAGGATTGTAAGGCAGCGCAATGCGAAGCCGTACCGGGTTATTGATACAGGTTCTGACAGCGGAAGCCGAAGAATCGGTTCCATTGGGGTTGATGGCCAGTTTCAGCGAATTCAGGTTGCGAACGGCGGTACCGGCATTGAAACCATAACTTTCACCATCACTCATGCCATAGGCAATCGCATTGAAACCGCTGTCGCTTTGCATGCGGTGCGTCGCTCCGGTTGTCACTTTGAATTTTGCCCAGGAATACGAAGGGTCAGCAGGATAAGGCTTAAAGGCGTTGGCAATGGGTATCAGGGCTGATGACCCGTAAACAACACCGGTATAGCTGCTGCTGCCCGTATCCACCATCTGTGTGGGATTGGTGGTGGGGTTGAGGCGGAAACTGCTGATACCGCCTGTACGGATGACCACATTGATGTAACTGGCACCGGAAGTACCATTCTTGAAGTTGGGAGAATACACCGATACTTTATTGATAGCCTGCTGGGCAGCACTGAGAATAATCATTTCAGGGTCACCATATCCGTTACTGCCTATGGTGCTGCTGCCACCATTGCTGGCACAGTTACCGGCGGTAATAAACTGGGTAACGCTGATGGGGCGGTCACTGTCAATCATCATCGGCTGGTTGGTTTCCACCACATAATACAGGTTGCTGACCAGACCGGTGAGCGGTGCCCCATTGTTGATCTTCACCACAGTGGCCGGATCCTGCACATAAATTCGGTACAGGTTATATTCCATGGATTTGGTGGGAACCGTAAAGTATTTGGTACCCCAGGCCACCTGCGGAATCATTTGCTGAATCAGGTTGTCGGATCCGGAGGTCGGGTTCGGACAGCGAACCGGCGTACTCACCAGGCAACGGCCGTTACCACCAAATACAGTGATTTTTTTATCACAGTTCGTGCGTACAAAAGTACCACTGAGATCAAGCCCTAAAGCAGAATTGGACCCCGAGCCCTGCACAAATCCCATCGCATTGAAAACCTGTCCGCGGTTCAGAATCACGGTATCCGGATTTCCATAGTTTCCGCCTGCCTGGTATCGGATATTGGCAGGTACATGTCCATCATTGAAAACGGTGGCCGCGCTGGAATCAACAATTGGCTGTGTGGGTGTGAATATTACTTCCGTATTGTTTTCGTTGGCGATTACAAAGAAAAACGAGTTGGGCGCTCCGCCAACATTACTTCGGGCACCAAAAGCCTGAACAGTGTAACTGGAGTTCCAGGTACTGGTGGGGAAAACCATACTACCGGCAGCGGAATTGTTATTGGCATAGGTATATAACCATACTGCCACAGGCGCACCATTGGTTGAATAAACATGAACCCCCCTGTTGCTCACACCGGTATAAAATAGCCTGGCATCCGGTAAACCTGAAGGATTGAATTCATCATTTGGATCTCCGGTGGGAAATCCGGTGACTTCTGTTATACTGTTCGCAGGTATATTAATGGTACGCGGGAAGGTGGGGGCGCCGGGTATGCCGGGCAACTCCACCACCACGGTGGCCGGCTGATCGCCGGCGGCTATATAGACAGACATTTTCGATTCAGCCGGATCCCCGGATTCGCGATCCATTTTTTCCTGGTAGCCAAAGCCCAGCCAGAAATCTGTTCCACGGTTGGTAATATCATCCGGCGACTGCGTTATAGAACCACTCAGGTAAACGGTATCTGCATTCACGGCAGTTACGCCCCCGCCGCTGTGAGTAATAAACCCGGTGAAACTACCGAAACTGGTAGTGGGTAATGATACATAAATCGGCGTACTTACTATCCTTCCTCCCGCATAGGGCAATACAATAGAGTTGCTGAAACTGGCAGATGCTCCTGTGAGTGAAATCTGGAATCCTCCACTCACGGTAATGGTTATGTTACCGGATGCAGGATTCAGCAGGTTACCGCTCAGGAAATAATTTAAAACGATCGGGTTGGAATTAAAGAGGTTTTCACCCAGATCGAGAATACCTGGAATGGCGGTCAGAACAGGCGCCGCTGCGGCAGTGGTAAACTGAATTTCATTGCCATATCCAATACCAATGGCATTGATGGCATAAGCCCGTACATAATAGGTGGTAGCGGGTTGCAGCTGCTTCATCCAGTCGCTGAAACTGAGTGAGCCGCCCGTTGGGAAGATACCCTTGTTGCCCCCGATAAATGAATTCACCTGCGGATTGGGCGAAGTACTCCATACCAGTCCTTTCTCACTGATCACTACACCCCCGCTGTCGATATTGATACCGCCGCTGATGGCCTTGTTGGATAATAAATTGGTAACCGGCGCAGTATTTAAAGTGGGTACTGTGGGCGGTAAAGTGGTAAAACTAAGCTGAGCGCCGTAAAAAGTACCAAACTGGGTGGTGATATAAGAGCGTACAAAATAGGTGGTGCCAGCAGTAAGTCCTGTGAGGGTGGAGTTAATGGCTCCTCCGGATCCGGCCGTGTTGGAATTGGCGGAACCCAGGGTAGGATTCGCGGTAGTTGCCCATACAAAACCTGCCTGGTAAACTGTATGGAAGCCCGGGCCGGACTGATAGGATCCGGTTATATTTGCTGTATATAACCCGGAGGCCGTTGCCGTGAGTGTCGATACTGAAGGAGCGGCCGCCGGGGGCGCCGAGGTAGTGCCGTTGAATACCAGGAATTTCAACCTGAAATTATCATTCCGGTCATTACCTGCCGTAGCATACACATAAAACCGCACTACATAACTGTTGCCACTGTAAAAAGTTTCATTCACCGGACCAAAATTGAAGCCACCCGAAGGCGTATTGGCAATAGTAACCGGTGCAGCACCGTTCAGCGGACGCCAGGGACCTGTATTATTCACCCTGAAATAAGGTATCATAAACAAGCGGGTGGCACTATTGGCGTAGGAATGTATGGAATCCCAGCCAGTAATACCGGTAATCGTGAAGTCGTTTCCGGCAACGGGTGAAAGCGGAATATCAAAATGAAATCCATCGGTGGGAACTGATGGCCAGGGTACACCGGTTCCTCCTACCTGGGTTTTAACCCGATATCCGGTAGAATTATAATTGGATGGAACTACAGAACCTCCATCCACCAGGGTTCCGGCAGTTACCAGCGGACTGGTTCCGGCTGCAAGTGCGGTGCCGTTGGGAGGCATACCGGTTCCTGTACGCAAGGGGTAGGTGGCCAGTTGGGCATCAGCAGTCGTATAAAACAATTGCGTCAATAAGAGAAACGCCATAACAATCAGCCTGCCGCAAACATTCATCGAACTCCTTTTTTTCATATAACTTGTATTTTAGCCGAAGGACAAACTGCCCGATGCCGGCCTCATTACATAGATACTTTTAAACTCATTTTCGCTTTCCGGGAATTGGATAATCAAATCACTGAATTAGCAAAAACCATGCGGAAAATACTGCATGGTTTTATAATCCTCTATTTCTTAAAAAAATACCGCAGCGAAATCTCGTGCGCCCCGCTGCCGCCATCAAACAGGCTCAGCGGTGTGCTGTACTGGTCAAAGGCATACCCGATGGCCAGTTGCTCCTTAAACTTCACGCCCGCATAAGCTGAATAGCTCTGGTTGTGGTGATAATTGAAGCCCACCCATACCAGGTCCTTGTGCTCCAGCCGCATGCCGCCTGAAATATCCGCCGGCAATCCCGGTACAAACTGGCACTGAAAATTCGGGATCAGCAGGTTCGATTCATCCGTGCGGATATTGTAACTGCCGATCACATACAGGTGCCGGTACAGCTTGCCCTCCGGGTTCGTGCTGGATTTGATATAATTCAGCTTCGACTGCAGCAACTGCTGCACCGATACCCCCAGGTTCAGCGTATTCGACTGGTAATACACGCCCGCCGCGGCATCGCCCTTCACCGTGGTGCCCGAACTGGCCAGCAGCGGATCGTTGGGGATATACTGCGCAAACTGATCTTTATTGATCCGGAACTGCATCACCTGGCCACCCAGCCCCATCATCAGGCGGCTTCCCGGCTTCAGCGGTACACTGTACGACAGGTTGATCCGCGCACCCGTGCGGCTCGTGGGGCCCGTTTTGTCATCAAAGAACACCACCCCTACCCCGGTTTTCTTCTTTTCAAAATAACGGTCGGCATACACAATCGTGGTTTGCGGACCTCCGGGCATCGACGTCCACATCTTGCGGTAGGTAGCACCCACTGATCCTTTGCCGTCGGCGCCGGAGGCGGCGGGGTTGAGGACGAAGTTGTGTTGCATAAACTGGCTGACGGTAAAGATCTGCTGCGCTTTGGCTGCACTGCCGGCAACAAGTACCGCTACACACATACTGAGTATCCTGGATTGCATATGGTCTCTTTTAGCTTTAAATCGTTTTTTTTATTCTAAGCAGTTTTCAGTGGATGGCTTTTACCTTTTTGCTTGCCCAAAAAGGTAACCAAAAAGGGCCCCGAAAACGATTACACCCCGTTTTCGGAGGGAGCCCTGATTAAACTGTTGTACTACTGTAGCCTCAGATTCAGTTCCCTGATCTTAAACCACAAAGCCTTCGACAGTTTGTAAGCACATTCACCTGCAAGGGTGGCTTCTTCGTTTCCTCATATTCTACTACCGCATGATGGTTACGTTACCGCGGAAGAACAGGGATTCTCCGTTGTTCAGGCGGGCTTCCACGATATAGTAATACGTGCCGTCGGGTAATTGCTTTCCTTTATAGGTGCCATCCCATTCGTTGGCATACCGGTCGTTCTCATATACCCTTCCGCCCCAGCGGTTGAATACACTCACTTTCACAATCTTGGTACAGCTGCCGTTGATCACCACCCATTTGTCGTAGAAACCATCGCCATTGGGCGTAAACACATTCGGCGGATCAATGCAGAGACGGGATACCGTCAGCGTCATCTCATCCGTAGCCGAACAACCGAAGCTGTTGGTAGCCGTGAGCGTATAGTTCGTGGTTTCTGTTGCCGTAGATACCGTTACCAGGTTCGTGGCGCTGTTCAGGAAACTGGCCGGCGACCAGAGATAACTGTATTCTGCCGGTCCGCTGCCGGTAATCGTGGCGCTTCTTCCGAAAATACCTTCCACATCACTGCCCGCACTGAAATCAGTGGGCGCCGGGTTAACCGTTACCGTGAGGGTGGCAGGTACCGAACAGGTATTGCCTGGCAGGCTGTAGCCAATTACATGACTGCCCACCCCGGCCACTGCAGGGTTGAAGCTGCCTTCTGAAACACCGGGTCCGGTAAACACACCACCCTGTACATTGGCCACCAGCGTAACCGGCGCTGCATCGGAACAAAGGGCCGGCACAGGGCTGATGCTGAGGGTGGTCGCCAGCGATACCGTAATATTCTGTGTGGCCGAATCCTTACAGCCCAGTTCGGTGGTAAATACATACTTAATGGGATGCGTGCCCGCACCGGCCGTAGCAGGATTGAAGCTGCCAGCGCTCACCCCCGGTCCGGAATACACACCCACCCCACCCGAGGCCGGTGCACCACCGGTAAGCGTAAAGGCCGGCGTGGTGGTACATACATCACTGAAGGCGCTGAGCGTAACCACGGGGATCACGGCCACCGGCAGTGTTTTCGTGCGGTCGGCAAAGCAACCAATGCTGTTGATGGCCCGCAGGCTGTAATTGCGCGCGGTATTGTCCGCCGGATTCAGCAGCACCGGGTTCTGCACCGTATCCTGTGGTACGGGCAACGCGTTGGCGCCGTTGTTATAGCTCCACAGCCATTGCGTAATCGTGTATCCCAGTCCGTTACTTTGATCGGTGAGGCGCACCGTATCATTCCGGCAGCTGTTGTAATCAATGGCAAAATCAGCCGATACACCCTCATTCACCTTAATGGTATAGTTCACCGTGCGGTCGGCGCCTCCCAGGCATCCGCCTTCACCTCCTACAGGGTTGAAAGAAGTAACCTGTACAGTGTAATCACCCGTGGCACTGAACACATACGGGGTGCTGAGGCGGTACACATAATAGGTAACCCCGTTCAGCACAAAGCTGCTGTCGAACGGCAGGTTGCCGCTGGCAGCTTCGAGGGTGGTATCATTATTCGGACTGATATTGGGATTGCCCAGAAAGGCGAAACTGATGCGGTTGGTTTGATAAGGCAGGGTAGCCGATAAGCGGAACGTGGTGCCGCGGCAGGTGGTTACCTGCTGGGTGGCGGAGTTGAGGGGACCGCCATACGGATTCTGCAGCAGCAGCGGCGCGCCCAGGTCGTTCAGCTGTGTGCCCGCATTGTAACCATAGCTCTCGCGGCGGGGATCACTGCCACCGGCGGCGGCATTGCCGAAACCGTACGCGATGGCCGTAAAGCCCACACTGGCATTGAGGGTGATGGAGCCATTGAGCAACACTCCTTCATTGGCCGTGAAAGTCGCATAGGCGTACCCGGTATCCTGCGGGTGATCCACAAACAGGGCCGACTGGTTCACCCCACCCAGGGTAAAGCTGCTTACGCCGGCCTTGGGGATGATCACATTCACATAAGGGAAAGCAATATCCTGGTTGGAGGGTGAATAGAGGGTTACATTTTTAATGGCCTGCTGTACCGGGCTGATGAGGATCATCTCCGGATCACCGTTCACATTCAGCCCGTCGCTGGTACAACCCTGCACCGACTGCGTGTACTGGGCCACGAGAATGGGCTTGTCGGCCTCAATCCGCAGCGGCAGGGAATCGCG